>Ga0065721_10048885_pt1 | contig 64627 bp, 62 predicted proteins | sample Mesricmetagenome_FD_59108 | JGI IMG/M metagenome (GOLD analysis project Ga0065721, IMG submission 59108) | Mesophilic microbial community from rice straw/compost enrichment Sample: eDNA_1 v2 (version 2) | ecosystem: Engineered > Solid waste > Grass > Composting > Bioreactor | place: USA: Davis... | reverse complement strand
AAACTTTTCATACATTAGTAAATATTATGGGTTAAATAATTACTTCCCGGCAAGCCGGGAGTAGTACCGCTAAAAGTTTAACCTGTAATTCCACGGGGAATGTCTGCCAACATTCTCCGTTTCATTTTTAGTGCACTAGGGTGGCAACAGGTTATTTGATGGAGCTGATGTATATATCATTGTTCTTTATTGTTACATTAAATGCCACGGCGGCTTTCAATCCTTCAAATGCCTGCTCCACGGTTTCGTTTTCCAGCGAACCATTGAACATGAGCCGGCGAACGGCATCGTCTTCAAAATGAATGCGCACATTGTACCATCTTTCCAGCTTGCGGGCCAATTCTTCAAAATTGTCACCCCTGAAATCGAGCCGGTTGTATACCCAGGCTGTTTCTTTAAGATCTATTTCCTTCAGATTGCTGTCGAGTTTTGTAATGGTAGTAGTAACCGGTTTGATGTTGTTGGATTTTTGAAGCGCCGGCACCTCTGCACGATCCTCCGTTTTTTTGGGCAATACAATCTTTTCATTGGGATGCAGGTACAGGGGCTGCGCTTCTTTTTCGGTAGCATCTTTACGAAGTATCTGCACCAGGCCACGAATGAGGGTGGTTTCAATGGTATGATCGTCGGGGTATGATTTTACATTGAAAGCCGTACCCAGTACCTTAATATCTATATTGCCGGCATGCACAATAAAAGGCAGCTTTTCGCCGGTGCTGCGGTTAACAGCATGCATTACGTCGAAAAAGGCTTCACCTTCGAGGGTTACTTCGCGGCTGGGGCCGCTGAAATCTGTATATACAATACGGGAACCGGCATTCAGCCAAACTGTAGATCCATCAGGCAAAATGGTTCTTGTTTTACTGCCCCTGGGCGCCACGATTTCGTTGGTGGCAAGAGTTTCTTTATGATTGAACCATAAAAAAAACGATAGCAGCAGCGAACAGGCCACCAGTACGGCTGCCCATCGAACGATAGATATGCTGCGGTTCCGGGACGGATACAATGAAACAGGATGGTCAGGGTTTTCGCTTTCTTCAGCGGCCGATAATTGCAGTATGCGGTTGATCCGGTCTGCCTGCTCGGGTTCGTTGGTGTCAGGCACCGTCCATAGCCGCTGCAGCATGTCGTATTGCTGCATCAGTTCGGGCTGCTCTTTGAGCAGCCGCATCAGTTCTTCCTGATCTTCGGGAGTGGCATCCCCACTTATATTGCGTGACAATAAAAACCAGATCCTTTCGGGCGTTTCCATGCTGAATGAAGGCGTTTACCCAAAAAGGACAGGCAAATAAAGAGATGCCATTAAAGGAGGTGGGAATATTTTTTTAAGAAATGCTTAACTTCTTAATATCCAGAACAACACACCGCCACAGATCACCAAAATGGCAAAATGCAGCCAGGAATGATCGCGTACTTTTTTATGGGCGGCCTTTGGCGCTTCGGTCACCACTTTTTTTACCTGCCACAAAGGTGCGGGGCTGATGGGTTCCTGCGATGCTTCATTCAGCCAGTCACACATCATGGCCGCATCCAGCTGGTGTTCGATGGCCTCTTTACCGATAACACTCAAACAAAGCGGCGCAGACCATTGCATCAGCTTCAAAGCCGAGCTGCCCCTGACCATGGTAGCGCGGGCAATTTCTTTACCCACTACATCTACGTTAAATACACCAAATAGCTGTTGCAGTATTTCGTGCCCCTTTTGCAGGTTGGTTTCGTCGGTAATGCGGGCAGGTCCTTTTTGTGCGCGGTAAATACGGGTAATGTCACCTGCCATTTGCATCATGGCCTCCCCGGCCTCGGGCGATTCCTGCAGGCGGCTGGTAAATCCGTTTACAATAGAGGGAATGATGCGCTGTATGGCTGCTACCACGTTGGCATGTCGTTCGGCCAGGCGCTCAGCGATAGATTCCGTGATGGAATCATTGCATAAAGCAAGGATGTTACGAAGCGTGTGTTGTTTCATACGATTCAGGGTTGGTCATTCAATAACGAATGATTACGGGTTAATAATATGCAACCAGGGTCAGGATTGTTTGGCCTGCGCTGCAACGGAAAACCGGTTCCTGCCGGATTTATCCAATTGCAGTTCGGTACATATTTTTTTGATGGCAATAGCCATTTGAACATCGACGGTATTGATGGAAATATTCAGTATCTCCGCTACTTCGCGGTGTTTGAGACCATCTTCACGTACCAGTTTAAAGATCATTTTGCAGCGGGCAGGCAGGTTTTCCACGGCCTGCTGCATGCGTTTCATCATTTCGGAGGTGACCAGTTGGTTATAGGGGTCGGTCACCACCGGACCTGTTTCAATATCCAGGTGGTCGAATGGGGCCTTGATGAGCTCACTGGCCTTTTGCGAAATTGCATTTAAAGATCTGTTCTTGACAGCAACATACAGGTATACTGTAATATTTTCCACTTCGTGGATACGGTGGCGGTTGCTCCACAGTTTTACAAATACATTGTCCACTATTTCTTCGGCCATTTCCTGCGAGCGGGTGATGATGCGGGCGAAATGATGCAGACGTTTACTCAACAACCTGTACAACTCGGCGAGGCTATGTTCGTTGCCTTCAGCAATGCCTTTTTGTATGTTAAGCAAGCTGTCTGTCATTCGTTCTCATTTAGCAGTCAATCGTTATTTAAAAGTAGTAATTTTTTAGGAAGTGCTGAAAAATTCAGCTTATTCCACCCTGAACCAATCGATATCGGCAAAGCCGGAATCGTTGGTGCGCACATTTCTTGTGCAGAACAATCCCAGCTTGGCACCAATCCACCGGCCGGGTTGTGCGATGAACGAAGCGCCTGCATCGATGAAACGATGCCCATCCTCGCTGTATGAAAAACGGCATTGCGCACCGGGCTGCACCTGCACACGCAAATACAGGTTGGCGCCGGTTACCTTTCCAATCAGCTGTTCGGTTTCGGGCTGGCCCTGGTCGGCCTGTTTGCACAGGGTATAGGAAAGATATATACCATCAGATTTTTTGGTAAGCGTTAACCCGGCATAGTCGGCGCCCATAACGACAAAACCGACCTTTTCGCCATCGAGCCGGGGTTTGAAATCCAGCTTTGCCGTGGCGGTAAACGATTCGGCCGGGAATTTTTGCATCAGCACATTGGGCACGAACCATAAATTGGAGGCGCTGTCGGGTACCTGGTACGAAAACAAACGCAGCCGCCCGTTGCCTACAAATGCCCAGTACGGTTGCGGATTGGCCTGCCATTGCCATTGCAGGCCCATGGCGGCGCCATTGAATTCATCCGATTCGGGTGGCGCTTGTACAGGCCAGTTTTTACCGGCATCGGGCTTTTTGTATTGCAGCACCGGCTCGCCCTTGCCATCACCATCTTTATCGATGCCGATCACGGGCCAGTCGTTTTTCCATGTCATGGGTTGCAGGTGCACGATGCGGCCATAAGCGCCTTTGTCCTGGAAATGCAGGAACCAGTGCTGGCCGCTTTTGGTATCGACCCAGGCGCCCTGGTGCGGACCGTTCACCGGCGTACTACCCTGGTCCATCACTACTTTTCGTTCATAGGGACCATATATATTTTTTGAACGCAATACCAGTTGCCATCCGGTGGCTACGCCGCCGGCGGGCGCAAATATGTAATAATAGCCATTGCGTTTGTACAGCTTGGGACCTTCAATGGTGGGGTCCTGATCGTGGCCATCGTATACCAGCACACCGTTGTGGAGCACCCGGGTGCCGGTGGAATCGAGTTGTTTTATCACGATCACGCTTTTGATGCCCGCACGGCTACCGGCATAGGCATGTACAAGGTATACTTTACCGTCATCGTCCCAAAGCGGACAGGGGTCTATCAAACCTTTACCGCCTTCTACCAGGATGGGTTTCGACCAGGGGCCTTTGATATTTTTGGCTTTCACAAGATAGATGCCGAAATCGGGATCGGGATAATAAATGTAAAATTCACCTTTATGATAGCGGATGGCGGGAGCCCATACGCCGTTGCCATGCCGGGGTTTTGAAAAATGGTCGTAGGGTGGCTGGCGATGCAGGGCATGGCCGATGAGTTGCCAGTTCACCAGGTCTTTGGAGTGCAGGATGGGGAGGCCCGGTATGGCGTTGAAACTGCTGGCCGTCATATAATAGTCGTCACCCACGCGACAGGCATCGGGATCGCTGTAATCGGCGTGGAGCACAGGGTTTTTATAGGAACCGTTTTTGAGGTCGGCCATATGGGTTTGGGAAAGGGCCGGAAGGGTTGAAAGGATAATAAATACTGTTAATAATTGCTTCATGTTACGAAGGTTGCCAGTTTCCAAAAATCTTTTTCAGTGTGTATTGATTCGCTTCTTTCTTGCTGAGTTGTTTTGACCAGGATACACGACCACTGGTGGAAGTGCCCTTGCTGTTGTATTCGGCATAAAAAGTTGTTTTTTCGTTGTCGGGATTGCGCCAGTTGTCCCAGCCGGCGGGTGCAATATGCGGCCCCATGTCGGTATCGATAAATACCGTGCGGGCATGTGGCCGCCAGGGCCTACCCAGTAAAACTTTTTTAGCAGCGGTATCGGCCACCAGTTTACAATTGAGAAACACAAAACCATAGGCCTGCCTGGGCGTGGTGGAAGCTGCGGTAATATAGGAGTTGGAAAGACGTTTTATGGTGCAATCCTGAAACACCACCGTAGCCGGACCGAAAATAAAATCGGTAGTGCCTTCAATAAAACAGTTCAGGTAATACTGCCGGCTGGTATCAACACCGGCATACAGGGTATCCTGGTTACCCAACAATTTACAGTTCACAATCACGCACCGATCGCCTTCGGCATGCAGGGCTACCGCCTGCCCTACCCTGCCGGCTGCATTTTGAATGGTAAGGTTTTCGGCCCTGAAATCGTTGCCCTGCACCAGCACCGTATACGAAGTGAAGGTGCTGAATGTGGAACGACCGGTGGCATCGCGACCGCCGGGAAAGGGTTTGCCGCTGTAATCGGAATTGGTGATGATGGTGCTGTCGCGATTTTCGCCTTGCAGGGTGATCTTTGTTTTCCAGGAGGGTATGACCAGCTTTTCGTGGTAAACGCCATTCTTTATAAATATGGTGACCTGTACCTGCGAGTGATCGCGAACGGCATTCACGGCTTCCTGGATGGTTTTATAATCGCCGCTGCCATCCTGCGCCACGGTAAGGCGGGTGGGCCAGTTTTGTTGGGCCGCACAGGAAAAACTTACCATCAAGCCCAATAAACAAACAAAATATTTCATTTTTAAAAACCCTTTTTCATTTCTTATTTCTCATTCCTTATTTCCTCACAACCCGTTCCTGCAATTCCAACCCCAGTTCTTTTATTCCCTGCAACACCAGCTGCGCCATTACCCGCGCACCCAGTTCATTAAAATGCGTGTTATCTTCCACACCCTTCGGATAATTCGGATGTTCTCCTGGCGCCAGTTGGTTGTACAATAATTTCGATTTCTCCACGCCCCATTCCTGCAACAATGCCTTGCTTTTGGCATCCAGATCAATCAGTGGCACCTTCTGAGCGGCAGCCACCTCCCGCACAATTTGTGAATATTGTTCATGGGTGCCCACTACCCTGCCCGCCTCATCAAACCGGCGGCGCGCAACAGGTGTCAGCAAAACGGGCTGTGCCTTTTTATTGCGGGTATCGGTAATATATTTAACCAGGTTGTTCTTAAACTCCCCGGGTGTGGTGGCATTCTTCTTGGTGGGCACTTCATCGTTATGGCCAAACTGCACAAACACATAATCGCCTTCCTGCAATTTATCCACTACGGGCTGCCAGCGGTTTTCGTTCAAAAAACTTTTGGTGCTGCGGCCATTCTGTGCCCGGTTGTCTACCGTTACGGTAGAATCGAAAAAATACACGAAGGGCATGCCCCAACCGGTTTCGGGATAATTTTTGGTGAGCTTGATGCTCATGGTGCTGTCGCCGATGAGATACACTGTAATATGTTTTTTGGGTGCGCCCGTCATGAACAGGTGGGCAATAACAGAGATCCATTTCATTGTACAAGGCTGTTAATATACACTTCTATATTCGTATACTGTTTATCCAATGTGTAAGACGATGCATCATCACCACCCAGGCCTACGGAATGATCGGCCAGGCATATACCATCGCCGGGCGCGGTTTGCCCCGCCATGGTTACATTTCCTTTGATCACCAGTTTCGATTGCAGGTGAATGGTGCCCGATACGGCAAATACAATAATGCAGGGTATATTGGCTTCAGCCGCCTGCCTGAAACTGCCTCCGCCAAAATCGTTGAGATGAGTAACGATAAATACTTTTCCGCCGCGGCCACCTGTGGTAAACTTGCCAAAACCTTCAGCGCCGGGAAATGCCAAAGGTTGTGCCGTAGTGAAAAAAAAGAATACACAACCGGTAAAAAATAACAGCGGTCTTTTAAACATAGCAATCGTATAGATCATCAATTCTAACCAGATATTTGTTAAAATGACAAATAAGCAGGTGCTTTTTCTATGCAAACGTTCCCGGTAACGATTCCATGCTGAGGCAGTTTGGAAAAAAGGACTATTTTTAAATCCATTATTGAGCATACTGTGAAATTTGAAACTGTTACCATAAAAGATATCGCCCGGGCGCTGGGATTGTCTACCTCTACCGTTTCGCGCGCCCTGCGCGGCAGTTATGAGATCAGCCCCGAAACCAAAAAACTGGTGCTGGAATATGCCGAAAAAATCAATTACCGGCCCAATCCCATTGCACTGAGCCTGAAAGAACGTAAAAGCCGTTCGATAGGCGTAGTGGTAAGCGAGATAGCTAACACGTTTTTCTCGCAGGCCATCAATGGCATTGAATCCATTGCCTATAACCGCGGCTATCATGTTATCATTTCTCAAACACATGAAAGTTTTGAAAGGGAGAATGTGACGATACAGCACCTGGCATCGCGTTCGGTGGATGGCCTGCTGGTATCGTTGAGTAATGAAACCGTTGATTTGAGCCCCTTGAAACAATTGCACGATAAGGGGCTGCCCGTGGTTTTTTTCGACCGCGTGTCGGATGAAATCAATACACATAAGGTGATTGCCAATAATATCAAAGGGGCTTTTGAGGCCACCAGCCATCTGATTAAAAAAGGATTCCGGCGCATTGCGCATGTCACCAGTTCACCACACTTATCTATCAGCCGCGAGCGTTTGCAGGGATATAAGGATGCGTTGGTGCAGCATGGACTGGCTTTTGATGAAAAGCTGATAGCGTATTGCCATCACGGCGGCATGATCTATGCCGAGGTGGAAGAGGCCGTGCAAAGATTGCTGGCCAATAAACAGGCACCCGATGCCATTGTAGCGGCCAGCGACCGGATAACTACCAGTTGCCTCACAGCGCTGCGGGCAGCGGGTAAAAAAATTCCTGACGATATCGGGTTGATCGGGTTTACGAATACAACGATGGCCGATTTGTTGAATCCATCATTATCGGCCGTGCGGCAACCGGCATTTGATATGGGTCAAATGGCGACGGAGTTGTTGATTCAAATTATTGAGAGCAAAAGGCCCGTGACAGAATTCGAGACGAGGGTATTGGATACCGAGTTGTTTACCAGGGAATCTACCGGGCCATAAATCGTACCAGGCCATCAGGGCCGCCCTGGAGCATTGCGCCGGGTTGTTGCGGAGTGAACGAGGTTTTCTACCTTTACTACATGCTGACGCGGGACGATATCAAAAAACAGGTGGCCCTGCGTGCCGCCCAACTGGTGCAATCCAATATGACCGTGGGGTTGGGCACGGGTTCTACTGCCTACTGGCTCATCATGGAGCTGGGCCGTCGTATCAGGGAGGGGCTATTGTTCAGGGCTATTCCTACCTCCAAAAAAACAGCCATACTGGCTGCCGAACACAATATTCCCCTGGCCGATTTGAATGATGTGGATGTGGTGGATCTCACCATCGATGGCGCCGATGAAATTGACCCTAACCTGCAATTGATCAAAGGCGGCGGCGGCGCCCTGCTACAGGAAAAAATGGTGGCGGCAGCCTCACGCGAACTGCTGATCATTGCCGATCATACCAAACGCGTACAACAACTGGGCGCATTTCCATTACCGTTAGATGTAATCCCTTTCGGATGGAAACAGGTGCAACGCCATGTAAAGGAAACCTGGCATATAGAAGCCACCCTGCGTATGGATAAGAATAAACCACTGGTTACCGATCATGGTCATTATATACTTGATTGTCATTTCAAGTCCATCAGCAATCCCGAGACACTGGATTATGAACTGAAATGTATTCCGGGGGTGGCCGAATGCGGGTTATTTATCAATATGGCCGATATGGCGGTGATTGGTTATCCCGATGGAAGAATTGAAACCCTGAACCGGCCTTAGTGGGGCATTTCCCTGCAACTATATCAGCTGTTTTTTTTGTATTTTTGAGTATATCAGATATAGCCATGCTCAAAAACAAATTCACAGGCAGCGATCATTTATACCTGCAGGTAGCAGAAGGACTGGAAAAAATGATCCAGGAAGAAATTCTCAAAATCGGTGATAAACTGCCTTCTGTACGCATGCTCAGCGATGAATACGGCATCAGCATGGGCACGGCCTTCCAGGCTTATTATCATCTGGAAGGAAAAGGTCTTATTGAAGCCCGTCCCAAGTCGGGTTATTATGTTCGTTTCAATCACAAACGTTTTCCGGCACTACCTACTGCACAAAAAACCGATCACCACCCCGCCCTCGTGAGCGTAAATGATATGGTGGCGGAAGTGTTTCATAATATATCATCTACCGATATCACCAACCTGAGTGTAGGTGCACCGGCCATTGAATTGTTACCGGCAGCACGGCTCAATAAATCGGTGGTGCATGCTTTCCGCAATTCACCTACCAGTTGTATTGGCTATGAAGATGTGCAGGGTAACCAGGAACTGCGCAAGCAGGTAGCCAAACTGGCTTTTAACTGGGGTGGTAAAATAACGGCCAACGATGTGGTGATCACGGCCGGTTGTATGGAAGCGCTGGCCATGTCGCTGAAAACGGTTACACATCCGGGCGATACGGTGGCTATTGAAAGCCCTACCTTTTTCGGCATCTTCCAGGTAATGGAAACGCTGGGATTAAAAGTGATTGAAATACCTACCGATGCGGCTACGGGCATCCGCCTCGAGCATCTTGAAAAAGCCATTAAAAAATCCACCATCAAGGCCTGTGTATTTGTTCCCAATTTCAACAACCCGCTGGGCTGCCGCATGCCCGACGAAAACAAAAAAGCACTCACCGAACTGGTGACCAAATACCGCATCCCGCTTATTGAAGATGATATTTATGGCGAACTGTATTTTGGTCCGCACCGCCCGCCCACCTGCAAAACCTACGATACCGAAGGCTGGGTGCTGCATTGCGCTTCCCTGTCCAAATCGCTGGCGCCGGGTTACCGCATTGGCTGGGTAATTCCCGGGCGTTTTATGGATGAATTCAAAAGTGTCAAGATGCGGCATACCATTTCAGGCACCTCACTTACCCAGGCGGCCATGGCGCATTACCTGGGCATGGGGCGTTTTGAATACCATCTTAAAAAACTGCGTACGGCGCTGCATGCACAACATCTACGGTATATACAGGGCATTGTAGATCATTTTCCGCCCGATACCCGCATCTCGCGGCCACAGGGTGGACTGGTATTGTGGCTGGAGTTGAACAGGAAAGTAAATGCTTTTCAATTGTACCACGAAGCCATGAAGTACCAGGTATCCGTAGCGCCGGGCCGCATATTTTCCATGAGCGACCGCTACAGCAATTACCTGCGCCTGGGTTTTGGCAAACCCTGGAGCGATGAAGTGGAAAGAGGGATCCGGATTATTGGTAATCTGGTGAGGAAGGAAGTAGGAAGTAAGAAGTAGGAAAATACAGGTTCTTCCTGCTTCAGGTTTTAATGTTCGAAATAAGCTGTGAGATCGGCGTTGGAGTTGTAGTTGCGAAAAACCTGCTGGTTTTTGATGGGCAGCCGCAGGGTATGGCCTTCGTCGAGGACGGCCTGCAAGCTAAAGTTATCAAGACGGCCGATCATGATTCTGCCATACACTTTTGCCAGGCCTGTACGGGTATAGATGCCGCAAAATGGCTGGGCAAAATTGTCGTCCTGGAACACGTAAAAATCGTATTGGTTATCGCGTTGGTATTCCTGCACCAGGGTTTGAATAGTAAACGCATCCAGGTCCAGCATATCGCAGGCCAGCAATAACAGGTCTTTACCGGGATAATGCTGGTGCACGCTCAGCAAACCTTTTAACGGACCGTTCACATCTACATTATCCACCACCAGCAGTTCGGGCACAATCTCTTCCCGGTAAGCCAGCGCCTGCCGGGGGTTGATGGAGTATACCACGGGGATATGCAGATAGGCTAGTTTTTCATGCATATGTTTGGCCCATATGGTGTTACGTATCGGTAACAGTCCTTTATCGGCGCCCATCCGTTTGCTTTCGCCGCCACATAATATTACGCCTAACAAGTTTTCCATAATAAATAAAGGATAGTTCAATCAGTATTTTTCCGGTCGGCATGACCCAGGCTTTTACCCGGTGCCACCACGTAGCGCACCATTTGCTTCAACTCCTTGATTTCGGGGAAACCACCCGCCCTCTTCCGGTCAAAAATCATTTGCTCACCTATGCAAATTGTGTACCGGCCGCTGACAGCGCTGGGCTGCAGCAGCACGCCGTGCAATTCGTTGGCAAAGGTAGTCAATAATTCCTGCGCCATATAGGCTGCACGCAGCAGCCAGCCACATTTAGGGCAATATTCAATGGTGATGGTGGGTTTCATAGCGTAAATATAAAGGTTATTGTTAGTCGCCAAAAGACCGCGCCGGGGGCGCGGTCTTTTGGCGGGGCGGGGTGTGTACGTCCTGCGGGCAAGCGCCTGTCAAATCGCTTCTTCGCAGGTGGGGCATTGAACCGTATCCTCTTCGCCAAAGATGGTTAAACAATGCGGGCACTGGTGCACCTCCTGCTCTTCCACCACTACTTCTTCTTTCACTTCCTGCTCCCGGTACACACTGTGCATCACGGCATCCTGGTCGGTAGTAAGCTCATAAAAATATTTACACAGCGATATCAGGTAGGTACCCAGTTCCTCCTTCTGCATCCCCTTTCTAAACAAAATATATTCGCGCGAATTGGGGTTGAAATTGGCGGTATACAACAAATCGTACCGGTTCATAGATGTGCTTTTGTTGCGCGTGCCATTGAATTGCTTGCGTATCACCACGGCGCCGAATAAACCGGATTGCGGTTTTGTTTTGATAGCAAAACACAAGCCGTGCGTACGCACATCATCTTTATCGAACTGGCGAATAAGATAACGTTTTAAATTCAGTCCTTCGTCGTTCAGGTCTTCTACCTGCCAGTTGAGTTCATTGGCGGCATGATGCACGTTGATGCGGTACCTGTTCAATAAATGCTCCCAAAGCTTTTGATCGGTAATACCTTTTATGATCAGCGATTTCCAGGGGGTAGTATATAACTGACCTATCTTGGTTTGCAAACAAAGGGCGGCCATTTCTTTCAGGAAAGAAACGGGCAAACATTCATCGCGGCGGTAAATACCCAGCCAGGTCTTTTCGCCATAGCGGTTAAAACCTTCGTAGTAAGGGAGGGCAAAATCGGGTAATGGCAGTTCTTCGGTGACAGGCTGGGTAATAAAGTTTTCGCGGCTGTTTACGCGGTTGTACAGTTCATCCTGGTCAAATACCATTTCTTCTTCTATGAGGCGACTGATGCGTGGAATATCATCGGAATAGATGAGCCCCTTCCAGCAAAAAAAACTGGTGGTTTTGGGAAAACGGATATAGAGGTACCAGTAATTGTTTACGGGCGAGGATACAAAGTTGAGGTTGCCGGTAAAGAAGGGGATAAAGGTTTGGTTGGCGTCTACAAGGCTTACTTTCAGGGTGGGTTTAAAATCGAATAAACCCAGAATGTCTTTATAAACGCCTTCGCTGAGCCAGTTGGCATTTTGGAAAACTTCTTCGGCCACATAGGAGCTGAGTATATTGGGGTGATGATCGGTGTTTACTTCGTAGAATACACCCAGTTGGTCCAGTTCGGCGGTAAAGGCTTTCAGGTTGTGGCTTTCGGTTCGGCAGTAGAGTTGCTGGCGGTTGCCGAACTGAACCTGGTCGATGCCGTGACGGGAGGCGGCATCCATCCAGGTGTAGAGGTCGCCGGCGGCGACGATGCCGCCAGGGAGGTTGATTTTGATATGATGGTATTTACGCATGTATGTATGGTTGATGATGGTGGCTGCCCGGCCGCCCGGCATTGCATGCCGGTTACCAATGGGGTCGCCCCTTACGGGGCGATGCCCAGGGGTGGCAGGCTGAGAGGTTATTCGCTTGTTGTGCTAACCGGCACAAGGCGGGTTTCTTCCAGTATTCGCATTACTTCCTGCCTGCAGGAACCGCAGCCGGTACCGGCGCCGGTGAGTGCACACAGTTGTTTGAAGTCGGTGCAACCTTCTTCAATTTTCATTTTCAGGTTGCCGCTGCCCACATTGTTGCAACTGCACACCAGTTTACCAATGACCGGTTCGGCTTTTTTGCCACTGCGAAGCAATTGTAACCTCTTTTCGTTCAATTCAATTTTGTTGGCAATCAGTTCCCGAAACTCCTGGAATTCGCTTTTGTCGCCAATAAGTATGGCGCCCACCAGCCTGTCCTGGTGAATGATGCATTTTTTGTAATAACGTTTTGCTTTATCAATAAATACAATCTCTTCATAATCCCGTTCATTGGGGCATTCGGGTATGCCTATACTACACAAATCAAATCCATGAATCTTAATGATGTTCATAAACAGGCTGCCCCTGTAATAACTGGCAATATCGCCCTGCAAATACCGCGCAACCACATGGGCCTGCTGCTCGGCAGCAGCGGTAATTCCATACAGGATTCCATTGAACTCGGCAATCTCACCAATGGCGAAAATAGCAGGGTCGCTGGTTTGCAGGCGTTCGTTGACGATCACGCCGCGCTGGCAATCCAGTCCGCTTTCGCGGGCCAGTTCAATATTGGGCACGGTACCAATGGCAAATACCAGGGCATCACAATCTATTTGCACACCGCTTTTTAAACGAATACCTGTGAGCGCTGTACGGCCATAAAACAATTGCACTTCATCGTCGTAATAAATATCGCATTGCTGGTCTACCATTTCCTCATGCAGCAACTGGCTGCCCAGGGGATCAAGCTGCCGGTCTAAAAAGCGGGATATGCGTTGTACAATAGTCACGCGTATATCCACTTCGCGCAGCGAAGCGGCCAGTTCCAGTCCCAGCAGTCCGCCACCCACGATTACTACATGCCCGTTGGGCGGCACATGCGATTTAAAGGCATCGGCATCGGTGCGACTGCGCATGGTGAATATACCTTTTAATGCAGGTACATTACGGGGCACAGCGGCCCGGCTGCCGGTGGCCATAATCAATACATCGTAGAAAGTGGTTTTGCCGGTGGAGTCTACCACGAATTTTTGTTCGCGGTCTATTTTCTCTATACTTACCCCTTTATGCAATTTGATATTGAAGCCCGGCTCTTCCGATTCTTTCATTTTGATCAGCTGCTCCCAGCTTTGTGTGCCGCTGATGTAATCGGGCAGCATCACGCGGTTGTAAAAGGGAAAGTTCTCCTTGCTGAAAATAACGATCTCGTCTTCGCGGTTCAGCTCCCGGTAACTTTTTACAAAACCAAAAGCGCCGGCGCCGGCGCCAATGATCACAATACGTTGTCTTGGTTTTTTATATGGCTGTACCTGTACAGCGCAGAATTTAAAATCGGGTTCTTTTGAATAGGGGTCCAGCAAAGCACTGGTGACGTTATTGGCGCGGTTCAAATCGTTGTTCAATATCTTTCCCCAATGCATAGGTAAAAACACCACGCCTTTTTTAATACCGGTGCTGATGGTGGCCTTTACCTGCACTTCGCCCCGGCGGCTGCTCACCACCACAATATCGCCGTCTTTGACATGCAACTTACGCGCATCGTCGGGATGTATTTCTACAAATGCCTGCGGCGTATGCTGGTTCAGTTTATTCACCTTGCCGGTCTTGCTCATGGTATGCCACTGATCGCGTACGCGGCCGGTGGTTAATATAAAAGGAAAATTATCATCGGGCTGTTCGCTGGTAAGCGCATCGGGTACGGGATGAATGATGGCTTTGGCGGAAGGCGTATAAAATACCTTGTCGGTAAACAACCTGGCCACACCGTTCCCGGTTTCTCCTTTGGGATAAGGCCATTGCACCGACCGTTTGGCTTTGATGATATCGTAATTCAGCCCGCTGATATCGATGTTGGTACCGGCTGTGAGCTGTACATGCTCGTCGTATATTTCTGAAGCATTTTTATAATCGAATCCATGAAAACCCATCTTTCCGGCAAAACGGCAAATGATCTCGGCATCGGGCAATGCTTCGCCGGGCGGATTCACAATGGGGTTCAGGTAAGTAATGCGTCGCTCGCTGTTGGTCATGGTGCCTTCTTTTTCGGTCCAGGCGGCGGCGGGTAATATCACATCGGCATATTTCAGCGTTTCGGGTTTGTTGCTCACTTCCTGCACCACTACAAATTTGGCTTTCTTCAATCCTTCTTCGGCGGCGCGTACATTGGGCAAACTCACCAGCGGGTTGGTGCAAACTATCCAAACGGCTTTTAGTTTGCCTTCGTTCAGAGCATCAAAAATTTCAGTAGCGGTTAGCCCGGCTTTGGGTGATATATGAGTACCACCCCAAAACTCCTGCACCTGTTGGCGGTGGTGCGCATCGTTCAGGTTGCGGTGGGCGGGTAGCATATTGGCCAGTCCGCCCACTTCACGACCACCCATGGCATTGGGCTGGCCTGTTAATGAAAAGGGCCCCGACCCGGGTTTACCAATATGGCCGGTGACCAGGTTCAGGTTAATCAAACTCAGGTTCTTGTTCACGCCCACGGCGCTTTGGTTCAATCCCATGGTCCACATGCTCAGGAAACCTTTGGCATTGCCGATATATTGGGCGGCCAGGCGAATGGCGGCTTCGTCTACACCACATATCTGCGCGGCTTCATCCACGCTTCTTTGCAAAACAATTTTTTTGTATTCATCAAAACCCTGTGTGTGATGCTTTATGAAGTCAACATCTATATCGCCGTTCTCTATCAACACGCGGCCTATGGCATGGTTCAGGGTTATATCGGTACCTGGATTGATCTGCAAATGCACATCGGCCAGTGAACAGGTATCGGTGCGGCGCGGGTCGGCCACAATGATCTTTACATGCGGGTTGGCCGCCTTATGTGCTTCAATACGCCGCCATATGATGGGATGACACCAGGCGGGATTGGCGCCGGTAATATAAAAACAATCTGCAGCCTCTATATCGTCGTAACAAACAGGCACACTGTCTTCGCCCAGCGACATCTTGTAACTCACCACGGCGCTGCTCATACAAAGCCTGGAATTGGTATCGATATTGTTGCTGCCGATGAATCCTTTAATGAGCTTGTTGATCACATAATACTCTTCGGTAAGGCATTGCCCCGATACATAAAAGGCCACGGAATCGGGACCGTATTTTCGTATAAAAGTTTTAAACACCGCCGCGGTTCTTTCCAGGGCTTCATCCCAGCTTACCCTTTGCAGGGGCAGGTTTTTATTGTACCGCATCTGGGGGTACAGCAGGCGGTCGCTTTTGTCGTTTACGGTATAATGCAGGTTCATGCCTTTGCTGCACAACATGCCCCTGTTTACCGGATGCTGTTTATCACCTTCTACCGTAATAATTCCCTTTTTATCTTTATGCACTACCACACCACAACCTACGCCGCAATAGCAGCAGGTAGTGGTTACTGAAGAGGGATGTTGATTGCCCATATAATGTCAATATTGATTATCGAATGTTAAATATTGATTATTGAAGTATTACATTCGATTTATGCACGTGCCAATGCTGGTTCTATTGTTTGCGCCGGTTCCGCCTGTCGGAACCGGGTAATAAATACAATCACTGAAACAATGATCACGATGATGCCGATATAACGGAAGGCCTGGATATAGGTGATGTTTTCTGCCTTGAACAAAAAGCCAAAACACATTCCGCCAATGTTGCCACCGGCGCCCACAATACCGCTTACCAGCCCAACATTTTTTTCATTTACAAAAGGTACAATGCCATAGGTGGCGCCATTGGCCATTTTCAGGAAAAGGGCAAATAATAACATCGACACAATGGCCACGGCCAGGGTGCCTGCCTGTGCAAATACCAGCAGGCCTAACCCTTCCAGCATGAGTACCGATGCCAGCAATAAACCTTTGCCGCGCATACCAAAACGATTGCCCACCTTATCAGATACAATGCCCCCCATGGCGCGGGCAAAAATGTTCATGAAGCCAAATATGCCTGCCCAAAAACCGGCGCTGCTTTGGCTCAATCCGAACGAGTCTACGAAATGCAGGGAAGCCACATTATCGAAAGTGATCTCCATACCAAAACACATACCATAGGCCAGGGTGAGGGCCCAGAGGCGCCAGTCGCGCAAAACCGACCAGTCTGTTTTGCCTTTCGAGGTACGGGTAATACCCAGCTCGCTGTAATTGCCGGCCGGTGTATCTTTTGTGTAACGATGGTACAGGAAAGCAATCACCAGCATCATAATACCGGGAACAATCATAGCATAACGCCAGGCGCTGTGCGGTGTATAACCAAAACCCACGATGGCGGCAAAGATCAGGGGCATCACCATATTGGTAACACCACCGCCCAGGTTACCCCATCCACCGGTAATGGCATTGGCGGTTCCCTTGATACGGGGCGCCACCATTACGGAAGTATGGAACTGTGTAATCACAAATGAAGCGCCGATGATGCCTATGGCCAGGCGAAACAACAGGAAGGTGGTATAATCGTTGGCCAAGCCCACCAGGAATACCGGCACGGCGCCAATGAGTAACATACGCACAGCGGTAATACGCGGCCCCCAGCTATCGCAGAGACGGCCAATGATCAAACGGGCTATAATGGTGGAAGAAACAGAGGCAATAATGGTATTACCTACCTGTGCCTTGGTCAATCCCAGGTCGGCACGAATAGTAGGCATCAGCGGCGCCAGTCCAAACCATCCAAAAAAACATACAAAGAACATCAGCCAGGTGATATGGAATGTACGCATGGGCACGCCTTTCAGCGAAAACAGGTTCAGCTTCTCCAGTGGTTGTTGATTGATGGTTACCATGATTATTTATTTACTGGTTGATGTTTTGGTGAAGAAAAAATCGGGACGGATATTGATCATCACGTAAGCCCACTGTGGCCGGTGGCTGGTTACATCCATGGTGCCGCGTTTCACAAACTCGGTGCTGTTATTGGCCAGCATCAGGGAATAACCGGCTTCCAGCGTGGTAAAGCTGTTCAGATTGTAGGTGCCGGTAATATCCAGTTCATAGCCCAGGTTTTTGTCGATAGTGTTTTTGGAATCGTCTACCATATCCTCGGCCAGCCTGAAATGATGCAGGTCTGCACCCACCATATAGCGTTTACCCTGGTATTTGGTTTTTATATAGGCATTCTGCAAACCACCCAAGGGTGAACCGGTGCCTACATAATAGTAATCCATATAACCCCAGTGTTTGTGCGGCGTGCCGTACAGGGGATCGAAACGGTGGTTATCGGTGGTATTAGGTGTATTGCCCGACAGATAATCGCAGCCCGGACCAAAACTGAATTTGCCTTGTTTGAACATGGCCGACACGCTATAGTGGGCGGCGCGCAGTTTTTTACCATCCCTGTCTTTTCCGCTTTGCAGGTAGGCGGCGGCCTGCCAGTTCTGGTTGCGAGCGCTGCCATTAATCATAAGGCCATATGTAAGCCGGCTATTAACGCCTTTCACATCATACCTTCTACCATACACATAGCCGTTAGCATCTGTTCCGGCAGAATCCAGTCTGTACTTCGCAAAATCATCTTTAAAAAACAGCCCTGAGAATTTTGTTTTCCCCAATAACCGGCTTACATATAGCATCTGCATGCTTTTATATTGTTGATTCAATCCATTGGTACCGGGTGCATTGGCAAAAACGGGTGTGCCGTTTTTGCTGCTGGCGGCCCCCACGGCGCCATTGGGCGCCAGTGGTAATAAGCCTGCCGGAGTAGCTACCAGCTGGCCCATACTATTGGTAACATAGGGCGCTATATTGGCGGCTACATACGGGGTACCCATAATACCAAATGCATCGCTGTTCTGGTTATATCCCACGCCCAGGTCAAACTGCCAGCCTTTGTGCAGGGCTTTTGCCAGCAGGGCATCGTGGCGGCGTGCCTGTTGCAGCCAGTCCAGGTCGCCCAGCAAACGTACATCATCGTACACCAATGCCTGCCGCCCGATTCTGAAAGAAAGTTTGTCGAGGCCCTTTGTTTTGATAGCGGTATCCGATGCATTCATCAATACCACTTCAGCCCAGGCCTCATGCACCATCAGTTTACTGCCATCGGCATTACTGATGGTGGATGCATCCTGCCCCCATACGCGTATGTCCTGTACCGATACATTAAAGTTCAAACGGTCACACCGGTACCCGAATGTAAGCCTGGTGCGTTGCGAGGTAAAAAAGGCGGCATGGGCGTCTTTTGGATTCAGGGCACCCAGACCATCCCTTAGTTCTGAACGCGTTCGCAGTTGCCCGCTCAGTGTAAACTGGGCGAAACTGCTGCTGGCTCCCAGACAACCTGCTACTGCCATGATGGTGTTTTTTGTAGTCATACACAGATGGTTTTTGGTTAATGAATGGATGGCAGCAATGCGGGATATTATTCAATATTCAACATTTAATATTCAATATTTTCCACTCCTATATATACTTTGTCATTCTCCACCTTCACCGGGTAGGTTTTTATTTCGCATTCATCGCCGTTGAGGCATTTGCCATTCATCAGCGAAAAAGTTTTTTTGTGGAAAGGACAGGCCACTTTCGGTTCATCGTTCTGGGTGCCTATGAGGCCGCGGCTCAATGCCATTTGCATGCGATGCGGACACATATTTTGCGTGGCATACCATTCACCACGCCGGGTGAAGTTGAACAGGGCAATCTGTGTATCGTGGTATTTTACACAAACACCGCCGTTTTGAGGTACATCCATGGTACGGCAGGCTAAAAACCAGGTAATGACTTTTTCTTGAATCATAATATATCATTGAGTGGTGAAATGGCAAGGCCTGTCCGGGATATGCATCCTGGTGTACATAGTTTAATTTTTACCGGGAAAAATCAGACAGGCGATCGTTGGCAATAATTGTTCATGCTGTTTTGCGGGGAAGCAAACAGACAGAACTGTGCGGTGTGTGTGTTTTAGTTATATCAGGATATGTCCGCCTGGGCCAGGGCTTTGGCGGATAAAGGTGGACAAGAAATGCTTATTTCCATTCCTTCGCACGCTTTTGCTCACGCATTGGTTCAAACTGCACGGTAGGATCTTTTTCCTGCGGTGCATTGACAAAATGCGTAAACCGTTTGCGTATCTCGGGATTTTCAATCGCTTGCTTCCATTCGCACTTATAGTTATCAACCAGCATTTGCATTTCGGCTTCCAGTTGTTCGGCAATACCCAGACTATCGTGCACCACTACATTACGCAGGTAATCGATGCCCCCTTCCATTTTATTCAGCCAGGTGGCTGTACGGGTCAGTGGGTCGGCCGTTTTAATATAGAACATCAAAAAGCGATCGATGTATTTGATACAGGTCTCCGAATCCAGATCGGCGGCCAGCAACAGGGCATGTTGCGGTTTGCTGCCGCCATTGCCGCAAACATACAGGTTCCAGCCTTTTTCGGTGGCAATAATGCCAAAGTCCTTGCTTTGTGCTTCGGCACATTCACGTATACAACCCGAAACGGCCGATTTGATCTTATGCGGCGCCCGCAATCCGCGGTAGCGCTCCTCGATGCGTATGGCAAAACTAACGCTGTCGTGCAGGCCAAAGCGGCACCAGGTGCTGCCCACGCAACTTTTTACCGTGCGCAGCGCCTTGCCATAAGCATGTCCGCTTTCGAAACCGGCGGCTATTAACTCAGACCATATGAAAGGCAAATCGTTCAGGTGTGCGCCGAACATATCAATGCGCTGGCCGCCGGTTATCTTGGTATATAGATTGTATTTTTTGGCTATTTGTCCTATTACAATAAGTTTATCAGGCGTGATCTCACCGCCGGGTATACGGGGCACTACCGAGTAGGTACCGCCTTTTTGAATATTGGCCAGGAAGCGGTCGTTGCTGTCCTGCGCGGTATCGTTCCCTTTGGCCAGTATCATATCGTTCCATAGGCTGGCCAGTATAGATACTATGGGCGGTTTACACAGTTCACAACCATCGCCGGTGCCCAGTTTGTCCAGCACTTCATCATACGACATCAGCCTGTGTATCTTCACCAGGTCGTATAATTCCTGGCGGCTGTACTGGAAGTGCTCGCAAATAACGTTGCGCACGTATTTGCCCTGCGACTTCAAGGTATGTGCAATCAGGTCTTTTATCATGGGTGTGCAACCACCACAGCCGGTACCTGCTTTCGTACATTTTTTGATGGCTTCCACATTTTCTGCCCCATCAGCTATCGCGCTGCAAATGGCGCCCTTGGTCACGCTTTCGCAACTGCAAATAAGGGCATCGTCGGGCAAACTGCCTACGCCGGCGCCGCTGTCGGCAGCACCGCCGCGGGCGCCCAGTATCACATCCTCGGGATTGGGAGGCAGCACTACCTTATTTTTGGAGGTTTGCAACAGCATGTTGTAGGCTTCTGCATCGCCTACCAGTATACCACCCAACAGGTATTTACCATCGTTGCTAACATTGATGCGTTTGTATACACCCTTTACCCGGTCGTCCAGTACAATGGTTCTTCCTTCGGCCGGCGGTACAAAGGGATCGCCAAAACTGGCCACATCCACACCAATCAGTTTGAGTTTGGTGCTCATATCAAAACCGGTGAATTGTTTATGACCACCGGTGAGATGGGCGGCCACCACTTCGGCCATTTCATAACCGGGCGCCACCAGACCATAGATCATACCGTTGTACAGGGCGCATTCGCCAATGGCGAAAATAGAGGGATCGCTGGTTTGCAGGTGTTCGTCCACCACAATACCACCGCGCCGGCCTGTTGCCAAACCGGCCTGTATGGCCAGTTCATCGCGTGGTTTGATGCCGGCCGATATCACAAGCATATCCACATCCAATGTGCTGCCGTCGCTGAAACGCATACCGCTGATGAATTGTCCGCCGGTGATTTCCGCGGTGTTCTTATTGGTATGAATGGTTAACCCCAGCGCCTGCAATTTGGCGCAAAGAATGGCTGAACCCGCATCATCTATCTGGCGGGGCATGAGACGTGGCGCAAATTCTATTACATGGGTATTGCGAACACCCAGGTCAAGCATGGCTTTGGCTGCTTCCAGTCCCAGCAAACCGCCGCCAATCACCGCGCCCGTATTGGCTTTTTTGGCGTGGGTAGTCATCATCTCCAGGTCTTCGATGGTGCGGTATATAAATACACCTTCTTTTTCAACCCCGGGAATAGGCGGCACAAAGGCGGCAGAGCCGGTGGCCATAATTAAATAGTCGTAGTTTTCTACAATACCGTGGTGGGAGCGAACGGTTTTATTGTTGCGGTCGATATGTTGTACCGGGTCGGCCAGGTATAACCTGATATTATTTTCGGCATACCACGAGGCGGGTGCCAGGGTCAGGTCATCGGCTGTTTTACCGGCAAAATATTCACTCAGGTGAACGCGATCATATGCAGGTCGTACTTCTTCCCCGAAAACAACGATTTCGAATTGATCAGGCTGTGCTTTGGCAGTTAGTTTTTCACAAAACTTATAACCGACCATGCCATTGCCAATAACTACTATTTTCATATTTCTGCGTTTTAATGGACTATGGCGGCGGCAATCGCTAACGTATTATATTTTATTACATATAATACTGAAATGGCAAATTCGATGTTTTTTAACCGTTGTTTTGTGATATCAGTAATAAAAATAGGGCATTTTCGCTAATATTGCTTACCATTTTTATAACATTTAATATATTTTTATTTTTAACATGTATAAATATCTAAGGTTTTAAAGCATATTTGGCGGGATGGAAAGATTTTGTACATATTAAAAAATCATAATAAATTGAAAAGAAACAAAAACGGCTGCGATCTTGCCAGTTGCTTTTTATGCCGGGTATGTACCAGAGAATGGCTGCCGGCCATCGATGCCCACCGCCAGACTTTTCATGTAAGCAAAGGCGAGCGGCTTTTTGAAGAAGGCAGCGAGGTTACCGGTATTTATTTTATTTATACCGGCACCTTCAAGGTGCATAAGAAATGGACCGATGACAAGGAACTGATAGTTCGCCTGGCCAAAAGCGGGGCCATATTGGGTCACCGTGGTTTGGGTAACGATATATACTACCCGGTTTCGGCCACGGCGCTGGAAACCTCGCAGGTTTGTTTTATTGACCTGCCCTTTTTTAACGCCACCCTGAAAGTAAACCATGATTTTTTATACCAGCTGATGATGTTTTTTGCCGGTGAATTGAAAGAATCGGAAAAAAGAATGCGCAACCTGGCGCATATGCCGGTAAAAGGCCGCATTGCCAATGCGCTGCTGAGCCTGCGCGAAAAATTCGGCACCGACCAACAGGGCTGCATCGATATTACGCTCAGCCGGCAGGACCTTGCTTCCTATACGGGCACTACCTACGAAACGGTATTCCGCATCATCAACGAACTGGTACAGGAAGGATCGGTGAAATTATATGGAAAAGATATTTGTATAGTTAACAAAGAGAAGCTGAACAGTCATGCTGCAGAATAATCTGTCACCCGAACTCATTGTAGCTGGCGCAGGTCCGGGCGACCCGGAACTCATCACCCTGAAAGCCTGGCGCCTGCTGCAGGAAGTACCGGTTGTTTTGTACGATAACCTGGTAAACAAATCCTTACTGCAATTTACAGCCGCCGGCTGCGAACATATATATGTAGGAAAACTGCCCTACGGAGCCTATACACCACAGGAACAGATACACGAGCTGATACGTGAAAAAGCCTTTGCCAAAGGCAGGGTATTGCGTTTAAAAGGCGGCGATCCGTTTATTTTCGGAAGAGGATTCGAAGAGATCCTGTATGCGCGGCAACACGGTATAACTACCACGTTCATACCGGGTATTACCAGCATGCAGGCCAGCGGGCTGGACGATATTCCGCTTACATTCCGCAGCATCAGCGAAAGTATATGGGTGGTAACGGGCACCAAAAAAGACGGCTCACTATCGGCCGATTTGCAACTGGCCATTCAAAGCAAGGCCACGGTAGTGATTTATATGGGTATGAAAAAACTGACCGAAATTGCCGATGTGTATCTGCAAAAAGGCCAGGGCGATATGCCGGCGGCCATCATTCATTATGCATCCCTCTCCTACCGCAAAATGGTAAGGGGTCCTGTAAAAGAGCTGCCTCAACTGGCGGTAGAACAACAACTCACCCATCCTTCCATTGTCATCATTGGACCTGTTACGAATTTGCACCTGCCCGATACAAGAGGTTAGCCGTTAAAAATGCTGTTAGAAACAGAAATCGGGCAGTGATGCCTGTAACCAATGTTTGCTATAATAATTTTCTCACATATTTTCTGGCGTTTATGTTTACACGTTATATAACATGCCGCCATCAAAATGGTATGTACCCGACATAGGATTCCTACCCATAACGCTCTTGCCTACATGCTTCTCTGTAGATTCGTGTACGTGGTGCGTAGTAAATGGGAATCTTTTTTGTTTTTATTATTGCCAAAAATCCTAGTATTGTTGTGCAATCTCAAGTGCTTCATAAAGCACTACATTATTTTAGGATTGCTGCGCTTCACATAACTTCCAAAATAACACAAAGGCTCTGGTTAGGCAAAACGACTCCCGGTGTAAAAACCGGGAGTCTATTAAATTTCTTTTATGGAAATAGCTTACTATTTACCAGGTGTTATTGCATGCGATACACTGATTGCTTCCACCCGCCTGCTGTCAAAAAAGGAATGGGTTTTTTCCAGGAAATTTCGTCATCCTGCCTGCACTATATCATTACGACTTCTTTGTATTACACGCGACCTGGCGGCTATCTGCCAATGGGACTGGCGTTTGCACCGAGCTGGCCATATGGTGGCTGCCAGTTACCTGTATACAGGCGATTCTGATTTTGCCCGTTCCTATATGGTGCTGGTCAATGGCCGCACGCCGGTGTGCCAGGTAGATATATGCCAGGCCGATAAAGACGAGTTGTCGGAAATTTACCACCCGGCCCCCGGCGATTATATCATCCGGTTCTTGCTCAATACAGAAAAAAAGAAAGTACGCCCGCTGCATGTAAAAGCATTACAAACCTGCATTGAATATTTTTTTTCCTTCCCCGAGGTAAAACAGCTTATTGCCGATGTTGACAAGTCGGAACCCCTGCACCAGGACCTGGCCCTGAAAGCTGGTTTTCGTTTCCGCAAAAAGCTGCATCACAACTACAGCATGTCCGGCTTGTATGCACTCCACCGCCACCATTGCTTCCTGTAGACATATCTCTACACAATGTCATAAGGACACAGGCATAATATTTTAGCCTGTTATGGCAAAAGCGCATATGACACTGAGGTCGTTTTATACAAGATATTCCTGGTGGGCAGGTATACTGTATTGTATAACCGTGGCTATTTTTTTTCTGATGCACAATTACTCCAACAGCTGGCTGCTGTTTGTAGGCAATATGTTGTTTGGCGCCGTGATATTTATGGCCGTTATTCGCGGCAATCACCGCATTCACGATACAGGCAGTTTGAAATCCCTGTTTATGATGGGTATTAAACTGAGCTTTTTTGCCGTGTTGATTGCCACGGTGATCACGCTGCTGATGGTGTTGCTCAATGCAATATTGTCGGATTTTTCTGCACAGGACAGTCCCGGTCAAATGGGCAGCGACACACGAACCGATATGATCTTTTCCCTGCTGTCGCACACACTGGCAGGTAATGCTTTTATGGGCGTACTGGCAACCGTACTTACATCGGTAACGGTAAAAAGGAACCAGAAAACAGAACAGGGTAAAACCATTTATTAATAATGCAGGGACGACCAAAAAGGAAACTGCGTCCTGCCAAAACCGTAAAGGCAAAGCAGGGCCAGGAACGCAAGATGGATCCCCAGCCGGTATATGAAACCGAAAGGGACCCGCTTCGTTTACGCAATAAAGTAGCTGTTATAACGGGAGGAGATAGTGGGATAGGAAGAGCCGTGGCCATTGCTTTTGCCAAAGAAGGTGCCCACCTGGTGATTGCCTATCATGAAGATGATGAAGACGCCACCCAAACGGCCGTGCGGGTGGAAAGCATAGGCCAGCAATGCCTGCTTATGCGCGGCGATATCAGCAAACCGGCGCATTGCAAAAAGATCATTCAAAAAACCATCGATCGTTTTGGCAAACTGGATGTGCTGATCAACAATGCCGCCGTGCAGTTTCCACAAAAAGAATTGTCGGCCATTACACCGCAACAGTTGAAACGCACTTTCGAGATCAATATCATGGCGCAGTTTTACCTGGTGCAGGCGGCCGAGCCGCATTTGAAGGAAGGCGCTTCCATCATCAATACCTCGTCGGTAACGGCTTACCGGGGCAGTGCGCACCTGCTGGACTATTCGGCTACCAAGGGCGCTATTGTAAGTTTTACCCGTTCGCTGTCGGCCTATTTCGCCCAAAAGCATATCCGGGTAAATGGCGTGGCGCCGGGACCGATATGGACGCCGCTGATACCAACTACCTTTCCGCCTGACCATGTATCCACCTTCGGTTCCGACACACCGTTAGGGCGGGCCGGACAACCGGTAGAAATCGCTTATTGTTTTGTGTTCCTGGCTTCGGACGAAAGTTCCTATATGACCGGTCAGGTTTTGCATCCCAATGGCGGAGAAATCGTTAACACCTAATAATTAGCAGCAATATGAAAATTCTGGGCATCATTCTCATTGTACTGGGCATCGTCATGATCATTTTCAGGGAGGTGACCTTTACACACGAAAAAGAAGTGGCCGATCTGGGCCCTATTGAATTGAATAAGAAAGAAAAAAAGCAGGTGGCCTGGCCGCTCTACGCCGGCATAGCAGTAACCGTTTGCGGTGTGGTGGTGTTAATTGCCTCGGGCAGACAAAAAACAAGTACCTGACGCTTACCCTGATTGGGGATTTTTATGCACAGTGCCTGTTGCTGACAGTATTGCATTACAACCGGTTCAATTGGAATAGGATTTGAAGATATGGTAATATCAACCCGATATTAATTTTTTATTTAAAACTTTATAACATGACTACAACAACTAAAGTTATCCTGGGCCTGGTAGGCGCCGCCGCTGTAGGAGCTGCCGTAGGTTTACTGCTGGCTCCTGAAAAGGGCAGTGAAATACGTAAAAATATTAAGGATCAGGCCGGTAAATGGACCGATCGTTTGAGCGAGATGTGGCAGAACGGTAAAAACGCCGCTGAAAAAGCTGCGTCATCGGTGCATGGAGAAATGTAGGCCCGGCTTTGTTCTGACTCTGAAATCATAAGGGCAGGCCAGCGCCTGCCCTCTCCATGTATGTTACCTTTCGAGATTTTTTACGTTTGGCCGCACCAGCTTATCCACCGCTTCCAGAAGCGATACCGGGTTGAAAGGTTTCAGGAAGAATTGTTCCACCTTGTATTGCATACATTTTTGCTCCACTTCGTCTTTATCAAGAGAAGATAATATCACCGTAGGGATATCTTTATACAAAAAGCTGCTTTTCAGATAGTCAACAAATTCCCAATCCACCGTATCACGCAACTGTGCATTGGCCAGTATTACATCAGGAAAGTTCTTTTGCGAAAGCCAGTACATGGCAGAGGAAGCATCAGGGGCTGTTACTACCTGGTACTTTTTACCCAACACAGTTTGCAATAAATACCGCATAGCCTTGCTATCATCCACAGCCAGAATTAGAGGTTTCATTTCCTTTACAGATTAAGTTTGATTGGTTCCGGATTTTCATTGGACCTTAACCCTGGAATAACGGCTCATAAAAATTGGAATTCCCCAGGCAAGACAGCCATAAGAAACTAATACTTAATACACTCGTTTGAGGTTTATTTCACTGGATGGTGGGAACTCAAATAGGGGTTATTCAATGGATGAGGGAAGTACACAGAGGATTAATTGAGTTATTCGGAAACTAAGATAAGACCAAAACGGCAATGCTGCAAATTAAGCCTCAAAATTTTTACATCGCAAATATGAGGCATTTTACGCATTCAACCACTACCATTTACAGATATATTTTACATGCTGATGGCTGATTTATACCATTCAACAGCCATTTGCAACCCTTTTTGAATGGTGATGCCGGGTTGATAACCGATCATTTTTTCTGCCTTGCTTACATCGGCCAGGCTATGCCGTACGTCGCCCTTGCGTTCGGGGCGGTATTGCGGCGCTAAATGAACCCCGGTGATATCACAGATATATTTCCACAGTTCGTTCAGCGTGGTGGCCTCTCCTACTGCCACATTCAATACTTCGTGATGATCGATGGGTGCAAACAGCGCCCTGATATTGGCCTGCACGGCATTTTCAACAAAGGTAAAATCGCGGCTGGTGGCGCCATCGCCATTAATAAATGGCGGTTCTTTTTTCAGGGCAGCCTGTATGAACAAAGGAATTACGGCCGCATAAGGACCCGCAGGATTTTGCCTGGGACCAAACACATTAAAATAACGCAAACCAATGGTATGAAAATCGTACACCCGGCTGAACACCTGTGCATACAATTCGTTTACGTATTTGGTTACTGCATAGGGAGAAAGCGGGTTGCCAATCTTGTCTTCCACCTTGGGCAATCCGGGATGATCGCCATAGGTGCTGGAGCTGGCGGCGTATACCATTCTTTTTATACCTGCATCGCGCGCAGCTACTAACATGTTTAAAAAACCGCTCACGTTCACATCGTTGCTGGTAATGGGATCGTTGATCGATCGCGGCACCGAACCCAGGGCGGCCTGGTGCAACACATAGTCCATGCCCTCCAAAGCCCGTCGGCAGGTGTCCAGGTCGCGAATATCGCCCTCTATTAAAGTAAACCCGGGATGCGAAAACCAGGGCTGGATATTTTCCATATACCCGGTGCTGAAATTATCCAGCACGCGCACCTTGCCGGCCCCATAACGCATGAGGTATTCAACAATATTCGATCCTATAAAACCGGCGCCTCCTGTTACCAGGAAGCCGCTTTGGCTGATATCGGCTGTATGAAATGGCTGATTATACATGTGTGAACTTATAACCGTGCGTCTACCAGGTCTTTTTCAAAATGTGCTTTTACATCAAAAAGTACGCATTTATCGGTACACAGCTTTTTTATGGTCTGGTAATCGAATTGTTTATGGGCAACGGCCAGTATCACCGCGTCGTATTTACAGTTTTGCGGCGGCTCGTTCAGGGTTTCCAGACCGTATTCCTCCATCACTTCGTGCTGGCTTACCCAGGGATCGTAAATATCCACGTTTACCTGGTACTCCTTTAAGTGACGGATGATATCGATCACCTTGGTATTACGTACATCGGGACAATTTTCCTTGAAGGTAAGACCCAACACAAGGACTTTGCTGCCCGTTACCGGGATGCTTTTTTTCACCATCAGTTTGATCACTTCCCCGGCAACATACGAGCCCATGCCATCGTTCAGGCGCCGGCCGGCCAGTATGATCTCAGGGTGATACCCTACTTCCAGCGCTTTTTGCGCCAGGTAATAAGGATCTACACCAATACAATGGCCACCTACCAAACCGGGTTTAAACGGCAGGAAATTCCATTTGGTGGCGGCTGCCGCCAGTACTTCGTGCGTATCGATATGCAGGAGGTTGAAAATTTTAGCCAGCTCGTTGATAAAAGCGATATTGATATCGCGCTGGGCATTTTCTATCACCTTGGCGGCTTCGGCCACCTTGATGGAGGGCGCCAGGTGGGTGCCGGCAGTAATGATGCTGCTGTACAGGTCATTTACTTTTTTGGCCGCTTCGGGCGTAGAGCCGGACGTGACCTTTTTGATTTTGGTAACGGTATGTTCCTTATCGCCGGGGTTGATGCGTTCCGGTGAATAACCGGCAAAAAAATCGGTATTAAAACGCAATCCCGACCATTTTTCCAGCACAGGAACACATTCATCTTCGGTAACACCGGGGTATACCGTGGATTCATAAATCACGATATCTCCTTTTTTCAGCACTTTGCCTACGGTTTCACTGGCCTTGAAAAGCGGTGTCAGATCGGGGCGGTTGAATTTATCAACCGGGGTGGGAACGGTGATGATATAGATATTGCAGGATTTGATGTCATACATGTTGTCGGTTATCCACAAACCGTTGGCATCGTCCTGTTTTTTCTTTAATACTTCTTGCAGCTGGTCGTCACTGATTTCCAGGGTATAGTCATGGCCGGCCTGCAGGCCGCTTACCCTCTTTTTATTGATGTCGAAACCCACTACGGGGTACTTTTTAGCAAACTCAACTGCCAGGGGCAGTCCAACATATCCGAGTCCAATTACTGCGAGGTAAAGCTGATTAGTGTCTTTCATGCGCGCAAAAGTACTTTTACTATTTTAATTTTTAGCCCATCCTGTCAATTTCATAGGTGGAATGCAATTCATTGGGTGTCGGATAGTTCACGCATCGAACGGGCAATGCCCATTTCCAATCCCCGCAGTTCGGCCAGTCCCCGCAGGCGGCCGATGGCGGAATAACCGGGGTTGGTCTTTTTACCCAGGTCGTCCAGCATCTGGTGCCCGTGATCGGGGCGCATGGCCAGCCTCGTTTTTCGATTATGCATTACTTGTACCAGGCTTTTTACCACACTGTACATGTCCACATCGCCTTCAAGATGGTTGGCTTCATAAAAATTGCCTTCCGCATCGCGTTGCGTGCTGCGCAGGTGTATGAAGTGAATGCGGTCGGCAAACTGATGCACCATGGCAGGCAGGTCGTTGTCGGGCCGCACCCCAAATGAACCGGTACAAAAACACAATCCATTGGACAAATTGGGAACTGAGGTAAACAATTCCTGTACATCGGCGGCGGTGCTCACCACGCGGGGTAACCCAAAGATGGCATACGGCGGATCGTCGGGGTGGATCACCAGTTTGGCCCCCACTTCATCGGCCACCGGTGTTACCACCTGTAAAAATTCCACCAGGTGGCGGCGCAGGGTGGCGGCATCAATACCCGCATAGTTGTCCAGGGCAGCCTGGAACTGCTGCAGGGTAAAACTTTCTTCGCTACCGGGTAAACCGGCAATGATATTGCGTTGCAATACCTGCTTCTCCTCATCGCTCATGGCCGCCAGGCGTTGTTGTGCCCTGGTCAGCTCGTCCGCGGTATATTCTTTTTCGGCGCCGGGGCGTTTGAGCATAAATACGTCGAAGGCAATCATGGCCGCCCTTTCAAAGCGCAGGGCTTTGCTGCCATCTTCCACGGTATAGGAGAGATCGGTACGCGTCCAATCGAGCACCGGCATAAAATTATAGGTGACGACCTGTATGCCGCAGGCAGCCAGGTTGCGTATACTTTGGCAATAATTGGCTATGTATTCCTGGTAGCGGCCTTTTTTTGTTTTGATATTTTCATGTACGGGCACACTTTCCACCACCGACCAGCGCATGCCGGCCTTTTCAATGGTTTGTTTGCGTTGCATGATCTCTTCCACCGTCCATACCTGCCCATTGGGTATATGATGCAGGGCGGTTACAATGCCGGTACAACCGGCCTGGCGGATATCTGATAAGCTGACCGGGTCGTTGGGACCGAACCAGCGCATGGTTTGCTCAAATGTATACATGGTTTGATGCAGGAAGCAGAACGTAAGAAGTATGAAAATACAGGAAATGTCTTACTCATACTTCTTACATCCTACTTCATTTTTATGCAAGAATACAACTACTTACTATTCTTCCACGTCATTTTCTTTGCAAACGATTCCGGAAATTGTGGAAAATACACGTCAAATTCGCGTATGGACCAGGTGAACCTGAAAAAGCTGGCTAAAGAACTAAATCTTGCCGTATCCACGGTAAGCCGTGCCCTGCGCGACAGCCATGAAATAAGCCCCGATACCAAACAAAGGGTAAGAGCCCTGGCTGAAAAATGGAATTTTCATCCCAATCCGCATGCCAGCAGTCTGCGGCAGAACAAAAGCAAGACCATTGCCGTGATTATTCCCGAAATTGAAAATAATTTTTTTTCTCAGGTCATCAATGGCATTGAATCGGTGGCCCCGCAAAAGGGCTATCATGTGCTCATCTATCTTACCCATGAACAGTACGAACGTGAACGGGATATTCTGCAATTGCTGCGCAATGGCCGTGTAGATGGTGTAATGCTTTCAATAGCCAATACCACTGCCAGCCTGCAACATATTGAAGCCTACAGGAAGGCAGGCATTCCCCTGGTGCTGTTCGATCGTACCAGCGAGGAGATAGATGTGCCCAATATTATGACCAACGATGCCGAAATGGCTTTCAAGGCTACCGGGCACCTGTTGAAAAGAGGCTGCCAGCGCATTGCCTTTTTGGGTATAGAAGGTCATTTATCTATTTTTAACCGTCGCAGATCAGGTTATTTATCGGCCCTGGAAAAATACAAGGTATCACCACCCATCGAGGTGGCCTGCAGCACAAAGGACCCCGAAAACCGGGAGATTCTTCGCCGGCTGTTGCAGCAACCCGCGTCCCAACGACCCGATGGCATATTGGCCGCCATTGAAAAATTTGCGGTGAACGTGTATGAAGTATGCAAGGAATTGGGGTTGTCTATACCGGGCGATTGCAAGATCATCAGCTTTTCGAATATGCAGGCTGCCGCCCTGTTCGACCCCGGTTTAAGCACCATCATACAGCCTGCATACGATATAGGCAGGGAATCGGCCAATATATTGTTAAAGATTATCGAAAAGAAAATGCTGATGCCTTTCGAGCAAAAAATGGTGTTGCCATCACAGCTTATTGAAAGGGCCAGTACTTCGATTGTTAAATAACGGCGGAAATTTTAAATTTATACTATGCCTGGCTCTTTTGCACTATTCATATTGATCATAGCCAATTTTCTGATTTCCTACAGGGGATTCAAGGATCATTTCTTTTTCGACCGCCTCAAATTCGAGGTGGAGAAGGTGACCATTTACAAAGATTACAAACGCCTGCTCACCGCCGGCTTTTTACACGTGAACTGGATGCACCTGATATTCAACATGCTTACCCTGTTCTTTTTTTACGGGCCGGTGCAGGGCGGTTTGGGCACCCTGCCCTTCCTGGCGATTTATTTTTCAAGCCTGATAGGCGGCAACCTGCTTAGCCTGATGGTATACCGCAAACAGGGCGATTATTCATCGGTAGGCGCCTCGGGCGCCATCAACGGGGTAATGTTTGCTGCTATTGCCCTGCTTCCGGGCCTGCGCATTTTTGGTTTTATACCGGGCTGGTTATTCGGATTGCTGTATGTGGGCATTGCCATTTATGGCGTTCGTTCCCGTAGAAATAATATCGGGCACGAAGCACATCTGGGTGGCGCCCTGATAGGTATGATGGTGGCATTACTCATATATCCCCGGGCCTTTACCGAAAACTGGTTCACCATTGTGGTGATCACCATACCCACGCTCATCTTTATTTATATCATTATCACCCGGCCGCATGTATTGCTGGTGGATAATATCTTTTACAGAACACATACCGATCACTATTCCATCGACCACCGGTACAACGAAGAAAAATCACTGCAGCAAAAGGAAATAGACCGTATACTGGATAAGATCAGCAGTCGTGGTATGGGCTGCCTCACCCGCAAGGAAAGGCAGATGCTGGAGGAGTATTCCAAAAAAGCCCGCTGAGCGCGCGCATCGCCATTTACGGAAACGTTAGCGTAGAATTATTACGGAGCGCCTGAAAGTTAAGCTAAATTAGCCCGGAATGTAAGAATTGCCATTTGAATGTTAAAATAGCTTAACGATGAGGCCCCAGCTTCTACAAATTTCCAAGGAAGTACATCATTCGTTCAGTGTGCGGCAGGATACGGCTCCCTGGTTCAACAGCCGCTGGCACTACCACCACGAAGTGGAGTTGATTCATTTCAATAAAGGAGAAGGCACCCAATTTATAGGCGACAGCATCAGGCCTTTTGAGCCGGGTGCTGTTGTTTTGATTGGACCCGGTTTACCGCATTACTGGCGTTTTAACGGCGAATACCGCCAGGAAGAGGCGCCGCCGGTAGATGTGCGGGTATGTCATTTTCGTCCCGATTTCTGGGGCGAACAATACCTGCAATTGCCAGAGAACATTCGTATAAAAACCGTACTGGAAAAGGCCAAACGCGGTTTGCAGATTAACGGAAAAACCCGCGAAGTGGTGGCTGCCTTTTTAGAACTATTGCTTACCACCGAAGGACCGCACCGCATTGTATTGCTTACCGAAGCGCTTACCGCCATTGCAGAATGCCGGGAATCGGCGCCCTTATCGTCGATAGGCTTCCAACCTGAAGTGCCGTCAAGCGATAACGACCGCATCAATGCCATTTACGACTATTCCCTGAAAAATTTCAAACGGCCCATACAACTGGAAGAAATTGCCGCCGTGGCGAATATCAGTCCCAATTCGTTTTGCCGTTATTTCAAATCAAAGACAAAAAAAACTTTTTCGCAGTTTTTGATTGAAGTGCGGGTGGGCTATGCATGTAAGTTGCTTATTGAAAATAATTTGAGTATTAAACAGCTTTGTTACGAAAGCGGGTTTAATAACTTCACCAGTTTTCATAAATATTTCAAGATGATCACGGGGAAGAGCCCGTTGAATTACCAGAAGGAGTTTATGAAATCGGCCTGAGGTCTTTGGAATTCCACCCTCCGCCGGCGCTGCGGGCACAGCTTTGGGCCGTTACGGTAACGGTTTGCTGACGCATGGCCCAGGCAGCCTGTTTTAAAATTTGTTTACGCAATACTTTGATGAGTTCCTTCCAGCCATCGTTGTTGGGTGGGGCGGGGATAAAACCCATGAGAGTCATCAGCAACAGGCAAACCGTCAGTTTTACTTTCATATGCAACAGCTATCTATGAAAGTACATACAAAAAATGAATCTGTAAGTATATGGAATTAGCCAGCTTGTAAGTGTTATTACCATTCGTGATGGCTACCTGTCTTTTTGCAGGAAATGATGAATGGCGTAAATGGCATTGGCGCAATGGGTGCTCCAGTGTTTATCGAAATACCATTTAAAATCCCAGATGGCATTTTGTTTGGCGGCGCTGCTTTTTAAACCGAAGAGCAGCAGCGATTGTTTTAAAAATTTATAGATGGTGCCCAGGTCTTCATATATATCACCGTAAATGATGCCGATATCTTTTTTACTGGAAGCAGGATCGAATACATACCAGTAATAACGGTAATCGTACAACCTGTCTGCAATAAAGTGTAATGTTTTATGATACTCCCTTTCATCGAGCTGGTTCTCGAATGTTTTACTGCTTTTTTCATCTACATCCAGCAAATTATTACCGGCATTGTATAAGGTAAGCAAATGATTTTGCGCCAGCATGATAAAACTCCGGGGTGTATCGGGCTGATAGGTTTCAATAAAGGAACAAAATTTTCTGGCGGCCTCCACGAAGTTGGAGAACTCGTTGGTGGCAATTATTTTGGAAATCAGTATCTGGTCAGATAGTGTCAAATTATTCTCAATAGCGGTTATTATCAATGGTACATATAGTATCCAAAAATAATGCCGTATTGAGAAATTCGATCGGGTAAAAACCATCGAAATCACCAGCAAAAATACGAAGCAAAAAACTGGTAATTATACGAATCAGGAAGGGCCGTCCTTGCAGACGGCCCAGCCCCCTCCGGGATACTACTAATCAGTACAGTGAGTATTACACTTTCTTTTTATTCTTCTTTTCGTTCATTGAACTCAGAAACTGTGTGGCGCCCAGTATCAGTACTTTCATAAAATCGGTATCAATCAGGCCGCTGATCTTGTATAATTCCTGCAGATTAAACTGTTCCACATGCGTGATCAATCTCGTCATCCGGTTATTATTAGTACCCAGGTCACGCGCCACTACACTCTTTGGTATATGTTCGAAGATTTGCCTGAATTCGGTTATATGTCCGGTTTCGATCATAACTTTAACAGTCTTGTATCTGTGATCTTTTTCCATTGCTCAAAATATAATAACATTCATAACTCTTTTTACCCATAATACATATTGTACTTTTTTTAGTTATGCATCGGTATATAATTTATATAGGCGCATACTATTTTTGTTCCGGTTCATGTAGTCGGGCAGGCGCCCGCTTTTTACCAAACTATTCCTGATCAAACGTCTATATATGTCATGCCGGTATAATACCTGTTCATTGTTATCAAATTGATAATTGTATACTAATGATATTAGTGTAATAATGCTAATATTATTAGTAATTTTGCCGTATACCAAACCAACAGATATGGGATTTCCTTCACCGGCAAAAGATTACCAGGAAGATGTAATTGATCTCACCAGATACCTGGTGCAGCATCCTTCCGCCACATTTTATTTCAGGGTCAGCGGCGATAGTATGATCAATGCCTGTATTCCCAATGGCGCCTTACTGGTGGTAGACAGGGCGGTGCGCCCCACCAACGGCGTAATTGTACTGGCCGTGGTGAACCGCGAGTTCACCGTACGCAGAATTGTGCAAACCAGGCGGGCGCTGGTATTGCATGCTGAAAACCCGGCCTATAAACCCATGTCCGTTACCGAAGATATGGACATGCATATATGGGGCGTGGTAACAGGCGTAGTCATCAAGTATCAAACAAAAAACAATGATCGCGTTGGTAGATTGTAATAATTTTTATGCTTCCTGTGAAAGGCTGTTTCAACCCCGGCTCAACAATGAACCCATTGTGGTATTGAGCAATAACGACGGCTGTGTAATTGCCCGTTCCGAAGAAGCGAAGCAGCTCGGCATCAATATGGGCGACCCTGGCTTTATGATAGAACCCCTGCTGCAAAAACACCGGGTAACGGTATTCTCATCGAACTATACACTCTATGGCGATTTGAGCGACCGCGTGATGCGCACGCTCGGTCGTTTCTCCGATTCGGTAGAAGTGTATTCAATCGATGAAGCTTTCCTGCACCTTCGTGCTTTCCGCCATCATAACCTTACAGATTATGCGGCGCAAATCAGGAATACCATCAAACAACATATCGGCATACCGGTAACCATTGGCATAGCGCCTTCCAAAACCCTGGCCAAGATGGCCAACCGGTACGCCAAAAAAAGAAAAAAGGCCGTGGGCATTCATTGCCTCGACAGTCCCGCCGCCATGCGTGAGGCCATGGAGCATACATCCGTACAGGATATCTGGGGTATTGGTGCGCAATACGCGAAGCTGCTGGCCAAAAACGGTTTTCACAACGCCTGGCAATTGAGCCAGGCGCCGGAAGAATGGGTGCGGAAAAATTTATCCGTTACCGGCCAGCGGCTGTACCACGAGCTCAGGGGTATTCCCTGTATGGAACTGGAAGAATTGCCGCCCAAAAAGAAAATGATCTGCGTGGCGCGCGGCTTTGGTAAGGTATTGCATGAGAAACACGAAGTGATGGAAGCGCTGGCCAATTTTACCGCCATGGTAGCCGCCAAACTGCGTGCCGATGATCTGGCGGCGGGCATGATCCATATTTTTCTGCAAACCAATGCGCATCGCATCCAGGATCCGCAATTCTTTCGCTCGCTTAATATCAGTTTGCCCGTAGCCACCAACAACACCCACGAATTGATCAAACATGCACGCGGGGGTTTTGAAACCATTTACCGGCCGGGTTATCATTATTATAAAACGGGTTGTATAGCCATGGAGCTGGTACCCCATAACCAGGTACAATACGGTATCTTTGACCAGGAAAACCGCGCCCGGGATGCCCGTTTGATGAAAACCATTGATATGGTAAACCACTCGCTGGGAAAAGATACGGTTCGTTTTGCATGGCAGGGTTATAACCACCCATGGAAACTGCGGCAGCAAAAATTATCGCCGCGTTATACCACCCGCATCAACGAACTGGCCACGGTAAATATCTGAGCATGCACAATCCTTTTGTTTTGTTATCGGCCAAACTGCTTCAATCGCTCATACAGGCAGGCCATACGCATTTTGTGCGGCAAACTTATCCGCGCGGCAGAAAGGATGTGCACGATCCTGTTGGTGCCACGTTTTTGATCAGCCACTATACCGACGGCTACCGCGCGCAAACCCATTATGATGCACTGGCCCATGATCCCCATCGCTTTTTGTATCATATCGCCAACGAAGAACATCTGAAAAAACTCAATATGGCGGCGGTCCAGCCGCCGGGTTATACAATATACAGTCCGCTGATGGCACAACCCTGGAAACCCAATGCCGAAATGGCCGCCAGCATACGCAGTTATATTAGCGAAAAAATGAATTGGACACCCGGTCGTAACGAAATGGTAAAAGCCGACCTGTTTACCCGGTTTGGCGAACTTTTTATTAACTTGAAGTATGGGAACCACGAAATAAAAGTACCGTTGGAAGAAATAGAAAATCATTGAAGTATGTGTTACGACATTTCATTTTCATCGAATATACAACTGATCACCGATTACCTGCCCGAGATGGTGATCGATACGCAGCTGTCCATCGATTTCGACACCACCATTCACGTACAGGCCCAGGCATACTGGCGCTATCCCATCATCATTTTCGAGGATGGTCATTATAAACTCAAAACCTTTGAATGGGGTGTTATGGCCGATTACATGAATACACCGGAAAAAATAAAACAAAGCCGGCAGTATATGTGCAATGCACAAAGCGAAAAGATTATTAACGATAAAAAATCTTTCTGGCACCGCATACGCTCCAAAAGGTGTTTGATACCGGTAACCGGAATTTACGAACACCGCCACATTGCAGGCTGGAAAAACAAAGTGCCTTATTTTGTTCGCCTGAAAAACCGGCCGCTGTTTTGTATCCCCGGTTTGTATTACTATTCGCCCATCCCCGATCCCGAAACGGGCGAGGTAAAGGGCACTTTCTCACTCATCACAAGGCCGGCTAATGCGGTGATGAAACAAATACACAATGGCGGGCCCAATGCCGGGCGTATGCCGCTTTTTCTTACCAGGGAGCTGGAGCAAAAATGGTTGCTGGCCGATTTGAGTGATGAAGAAATTCAATCGGTGCTGGATTTTGAAATGCCCGCCGGTGAACTGGAATACTGGCCGGTGTTTACCATCCGGTCTCCCAAACCACGCCCGGATGGCGGTGTAAAAACCGATCCGTTTGAGTGGCAGCACCTGCCGGCGCTTGAAATACAGTAATACACAAATGCTGAATGTTTTTTTATGAAGAAATGGCTGGTTTTTCTTTTCATGATATGTACGGGTTTGCACAGCCTGGCCTGCTCCACTTTTGTGCTGAGCAGGGATGGCCTTCATGTATTTGGCCGTAACTACGATTGGGTAAGCGGTAATGGTATGCTGATGGTAAATGCCCGCGGTGTAGCCAAAACCTCGTATACACCCGATGGCAGATCCATCACCTGGGTATCGGCTTATGGCAGCACTACCTTTAACCAGTTTGGCAAAGAATTCCCACATGGCGGTATGAACGAAAAGGGACTGGTGGTGGAACTGATGTGGCTGAACGGAACCATTTATCCTGCCGCCGACAACCGGGCTGCCCTGAATGAATTGCAATGGATACAATACCAGTTGGACAATTGCGCCACCATTGAAGAAGTGATTGCCACCGATAAAAAAATCCGCATCAATCGCGCGGGCGCGGCCCCCCTGCATTACCTGGTGGCAGATGCGCATGGCAGAGCCGCTACCATTGAATTTATCAATGGAAAGATGGTGGTGCACCAGGGCAATAACCTCGATTACCCGGTACTTACCAATACTGTATATGACGAGGCGGTAAAACAGGTACAGGCAAAAAAATCAAAATTAAAATATGATAATTCGGTGGAGCGTTTTGCCACGGTTTGTACTATGATACAACAGTTTCAAAACAAAGGCAACGGCGATCATGTAGATTATGCATTCACCATACTCGACCGAGTGGCACAAAAAGGCTATACCAAATGGAGTATTGTGTATGATATCAGCAAGCGGCAGGTATATTATAGAACCGATGTGCAGCCACAGCGCAAATTACTGGTGTTTGGCGCCATTGATTTTTCCTGTACAGGAACTACCCCTGCTATTCACTTATCGGCCCCGGGCAGCGGCCATGTGGCTGGTAAGCTTACCCCGCTGAGTTTTGAGCAGAATAAAAAACTGATCGAACAATCGGCCAGGGAAAGCCGGTCGCAGGTAAAAATTACCAGGGAATCTATTGACGGCGCAGCCGGTTATTTTAACCAGGTGGCCTGTAAATCCTGAGTGCAACAAAACGGGTAGCTGTTTGTTGTTTTGATATGGCAAGAAAAACTACCCCTGTACTGGGCATATAGCGGGACACCGTTTTCCGTAGCTCAGGGAAGGCGTCTGCCTTCCCATTCTTCCCGTGTTAATTCGTATACGGCGCAATGATCTTCACCAAAGTTCCGGTACTCCACAAAACGATACCCCATGCGTTCGTAAAACTTCCTGCCTCTGGTGTTAGAGGATAAGGGGTCGATAAGCACTGCCGTTACCTGTGTATTGGCAAAACATCTTTCCAGAGCCTGGTGCATCATCACCGTTCCATAACCCTTACTCAGATCATCGGCCATGCCTATCCATATATCGATGGCCCGCAGGTTGGCCGGTACATTGCCCCAGTAATGCGATTCTTCGAGTAATGGATCGATGATCTGGATAAACCCGATGGGCCGACCGTCCAGTTCAGCGATCAGCATTTCACGCCATTCGGGTGTTTCGGCCAGTTCGGTTTCCCAATCTCATTTCCCATTAGGATTGGAGGCTATATTATGCGGTTGTTCGTCCCATAACTGCAAGGTGTGCAGGTCGTGGATCGTGGCTGGTCTTAAAGTGATCATAGCACCACTAATTTACAGCATTGCGTATTTCTGTAACTTAGAGCATGAAAAAGAAGTCTTTTTCCGTCACCGTTTCTTCCACCATCGGCAAGGTATCGGCCCAATGTTATATTCCGGACAATGCCAACTGCATCATCACGCTGGCACATGGCGCCGGGGCTGGTATGGACCATGCCTTTATGGTAAACCTGTCGGCCGCGCTGGCCGATGTAAATATCGCCATCATGCGTTTCAACTTTCCGTTTGCTGAAAATAAAAAAGGAAGGCCCGATACACCAGCCGTGGCGCACCAGACCATCGAGGCCGTCATCAACAAGGCCGGTTTGTTATTTCCTTCGCTGCCTTTGTTTGCCGCCGGTAAATCGTTTGGTGGAAGAATGAGTTCGCAGTTGATGGCTGCTAATTCCGTGGCAACAGTAAAAGGACTTATTTTTTATGGATTTCCGCTGCACCCTGCCGGCAAACCTTCTATTGAGCGGGCCGATCATTTAAAGCAGGTAAAGGTGCCGATGCTTTTTTTACAAGGTACCCGGGATGTACTCGCGGAGTGGGACCTGATGGAGCCGGTTTGTAAATCGTTGAAGAAAGCAAAGCTGGTTAAGATTGAAGGCGCCGATCATAGTTTTAAAGCAGGTAAAACAGACACCCTATCGTTGCTGGTGAATGCAACCAGGGATTGGATCAGTCGGCTTTTATAACCCGTATTTTAAACCGCATCACAAGTTGATAATCGAATAGAATATCGAGATAATATACCGACTCATCGGTAATAACATAGTCAAACGAATATACATTCCCCTCTTGTGTAAACAGTATATACTTCTGTTTCCTTATGGCATAGGTATTATGTACAACCGTTTTCCTGTTCCTTGTTTTTTCAATTGACCAGGTAGCTGGATTACGAAATACATTGGTATTGATTTGTATGTAATGAATGATCTTTTTGTATTCAAGTTTAAAATGAATGGTATCGCCTTTTTTTGCATTGATGACGCCTGAAGCTGGCCTTCATGAAATCTCTTTGCTGGGCAATAGCAAGGCAGGATAATACAAGCAGGGCCAGGATTCGGGGCATGCTGTAAAAATAATAAAGGCGGTTTGTTTTGGCAATTTGTTATTTTTAGATATGCTTATTAAATTTTTCTGCCTGCTTGCTGTAAACGCCTTTTCTATTATCGCCGACACCGGCATTGTAGCCGATGGCGCCACGCCTCAACTCATTGCCCGAACCTTTGCATTTACCGAAGGGCCCACAGCAGATAAAAAAGGCAATATTTATTTTACCGACCAGCCGAATAATAAAATATGGAAATATGGTACCGACGGCAGTCTGTCCCTGTATCTCGACAGCGCCGGCCGTTCCAACGGTTTATACATCGATAAAAAAGGCAACCTGCTTTCCTGCGCTGATGAAAAAAACCAAATTTGGTCTATAGACAGTAAGAAAAAAATAACGGTACTGGTAAACGATCTGGATGGTAAAAAGCTGAACGGCCCCAACGACCTGTGGGCTGCGCCCAATGGCAATATTTATTTCACCGATCCGTATTATCAGCGTACCTGGTGGACAAGGACCCGTCCCGAAATAGACCAAGAAAAAGTGTATATGCTGGAACGCAGCAGCGGCGCCATTGTACCCCTGGTCGACAGCCTGCAGCGGCCCAATGGCATTGTGGGCACAAAAGATGGAAAATACTTATACGTGGCCGATATCAAAGGCAATAAAACCTACCGCTATACCATCGAACGGGACGGCCGTTTAAGCAATGGCCAATTATTTGTAAATATGGGTTCAGATGGTATGACCATCGATAACCAGGACAATGTATACCTTACCGGTCGAGGTGTAACAGTGTTTAACAGCCAGGGGCAACAGATAGCCCATATTCCCATACCCGAAAAATGGACAGCCAATGTAGCTTTTGGCGGCAAAAAGAAGAACAAATTGTTCATTACCGCATCGGAGGCCGTGTATGTGCTGGATATGAAGGTGCGGGGCATTCAATAAAAAAAGGTAGTACCTACAGTTCACTGTTGATACTACCAACATGAAATCTTTTGGTTGCCCAATGCCGCAGCTCTATAAAACCTACAATTTATATGTAGTTATCAGTCGAATGTGATGGTGTATTCGTTCCTGGCATCTTTTTTCCAGGCATATTGTTGGGTGGTGGGCGAAATACCGAATAAGGGAGAAAATGTTTTCACCTTCACGGTTTTTCCATCAGGGAAAAATTCCAGTATGCGCAACCAGCCATCGCCGCCATTGCCATAGCGGTGTCCGCCACCCATCGACTGCGCATCAAATAATATCTGGTGTACCGATTTACCGGCTTTGTTTTTGTCTTTTCTGTAGCCTTCACCGGAAATATGTCCGCACAGCACCATTTCAATATTTGTGGATGGCTGCACCAGTTTCTCCCATATTTGTTTGCCATTGTTGGCATGGGGCAGTTTAATACGGGGCGATTTCTGAATCATGTTGTTGACATTATAGGGCTCCCAATATATCCACGACACCTCACCGTCTGTATGCTGATCCTTTGCATTCAGGTAATTATGCGTAGCCAATATTACACGATGGTTTTTGTATTGCTCCAGGGCCGCCACTTTTTGGGCCCAGGTTAAAACCGTATCTCGCGGACCATACTCCACAGTCATAAACAGGTAATCCTTTCCATTCAATCCTTTTATTTCATAGGCTGCATTTTCTAAAGTAGGCCGCCCCTGCTCGTTGCGGGTATTTTGTACCAGGTATTTCTGGTTCAAATGATTTCTTTCGGTGGTGAAAAAATTACTATACAGCGAGGTGCGGTTGCCTTCGCGATCGGTGCTGTAATCGTGGTTGCCGGTGGCGGCAATATAAGGCACTTTACCATCGAGCCGGGCAAATGCTTTCGACACGCATTCCCATTGGCTTTGCGTGGTTTGGTCGCCATCATAATCGTTGGTAATCTTTTCATTGTTCTCTACCAGGTCGCCCACGCCTATCACCATTTTGATATTGAGCGTATCGATATTGTCTACTATCCAGGCCATCATCAAATCAACCAGTGGCTGGTTTCTTCCCCATTTCAAATAGTTCTGTAAATCGGGCACCATGATCAGCGACCAGGAGCCCTTTTGTTCCAGGGTGGGTTTTTGATAGGTAGATTGTGCAAAACAAAAATGTGATACCAATAACAGGATCCAGGTAAGTTTTTTCATGATGTAGGTTTATTCAATAACAAAATCGGCTTGCATAAAAAAATGATCGCTGGGGTATTTGCCTCTGATGGCGTCTTTGATGATTACCGCATCTACCGGTTTAATTTTTCCCCGGTACCATATATAATCGATGCGGCCTTTGGAAGGGCCTTTTTCATAAGCGGCGCCTTTGAACTCATGACCTGTAAAACCCGCTTCGCCTTCTCCATGTATGGTTTCATAACTTTCTTTCCAGCCACCTGCCCGCACGGGCTCCAATACCTGGCTGTTGTACCGCGTATTGAAGTCGCCGGTAAGTATCTGTACAAAATCGGGCTGGTATTGCGCACTTTCTTCCACTACCATTTTTGCCTGTTGCAGTTTGGCTACTGCCGAAACATGATCCAGGTGCAGGTTCACGACCCTCAATTCTTTCCCCGTTCTTTTTTCGCGTATGCGCACCCAATTGGCATGCCTGGCCCTGGCGGTATCCCACGATTTGCTGCCTGCTATCAACGGTGTTTCAGAAAGCCAGTAAGTACCGGCAGTAAGCAGTTCATAACGGTCTTTGGAAAATAGAATGGGATTCTTGGCAATGCCATGGTAACCCCTGGTATGGGCATCCATCTCCGGGCCATCAAAACCTATTAATTGAAAGTTCATGAAGTATTTTCTGAAATCTCCGGCCTGCACTTTCAATACTTCCTGTAAAGAAATAATATCGGGTTTCCTGTCTTTAATGATCTTCAAACAAATATCCCTTCTTGCTGACCAGCCTACGCCTTTGGCTTCATCTTCATCCAGCGCCACACGAATATTACAACTCAGCACCCGATGATGCGCCGGCGCCGCCGCCCATTCAAATGATGATAGCACCGGCAATAAGGCCGTAGCACCTATGCCTTTTAAAAAATTTCTTCTCCCTTTTATCATGATACAAGTTCTTTTGCCGGAATACGCAGGTATGCGCCTTTCTCCAGTAATTCTTTTTGCAGTTCTTTTACATTGATATCGGCAGGTTGGATGTCTTTGCGCACCGCCATTTTTGCCGCACGGCCCGCGGCTTCGCCCATGGCCATACAGGGCGCCATCACACGAATGGCCGACATGGCCTCATGCGAAGTGGAAATGCACCGGCCTGCCACGATCAGGTTCTTTACTTTTTGGGGTATCAGCGAACGGTAAGGTATATCGTAACAATCACCACACCATTCCAGCGTACAACCACCCCCTTTTGGGTGATGTATATCCAATGGATAACTGGCTACGGCAATGGCATCATCGAAATGACGACAGGCCATAATGTCTTCACGGGTCATGGTATACAAACCCTGTATACGTCTTGTTTCGCGAATACCCAGGAAAGGCGCCGTTTTCAGAAAATAAGCATTTTCAAAACCGGGCACATAGTTGATGAGGTATTTCTGAATATCCTGTATTTGTTTTCTGCCTTCAATTTCTCCATAGGTGAGGCTACCGGGATCGGTTCCGTTCACGCCGTTTACGCGGGTCATATTCACCCATACTTCGCCTTTGCGCAAACCGGTGATGAGTATGGTGCGTTCGGTGGTGAGCGTCAATCCATCTTCCTGTGCTTTTTTAACCAGGTTGCGCATGCCTACCAGTACAAACTGGTTGTTTTGTCCAAAATATTCGGCCGGTATAAAATCGGTGAGATAGGTGCGCGGTTCCTGCGCCACGCTGGTGCGGAGCTTTTCGGTATCTACTCCGCCCAGACAAAACATGAGGGTGGGTGGCTGCACACCGCCTTCATCATTACCATACTCGCAGGGAACGCCGGCACGATAAGCTACATCGGCATCGCCGCTGCAATCGATGATGGTTTTGGCCAGTATCACTTCACGACCGGCCTTGCTTTCAATGATCACGCCTTTCAATGCATCCTGTTCCATTACCACGCCGGCGCAAAATGTATAGAACAAGACTTCCACTTTGGCTTCCACCAGCATTTGAAGGGCCACCGTTTTTACCGCTTCGGGTTCCACCAATGTCAGACTCATATGCAATGGGCAGGGACGATGTTCGCTGGAAGCCTGCACGGCTTTGAGGCGATCGATCAATTTTTGCGGAAGGCCTTTTATAATTTGATTGCCTTTCTGCCCCAGAAAACCCAATATGGGCAACCCGATAGTCATATTGCCGCCTACAAAACTGCGGCTTTCCACCAGCATCACATGTAAGCCGTCTTCAGCAGCGGCCAGCGCAGCCATGATGCCCGAGGGGCCGCCGCCAATCACCAGCACATCTGTTTCTTTTCTTACGTTTATTTCACGAGCCGGTTCAGCAATTCTTTTTGTTGACTTGTTTTCCATTTATTGAAGTTTATATCGTTTTTGGTTTTTCAGGCCTTACCATGGTCCATAATAACAATACCGCCAGCGGATGCAGGAATGCCATGGCGATGAATATTTTTTCGGCGCCCAGCGTACCCATGAACTGCCCCACGAAATAATTGAACAGCACCGCGCCAAAAGCGCCAAAACCGCCGGCAATACCCAGTACACTGGCTACATTGCCTACCGGGAAAGCTTCTGCCACCACCACGCTGATGGTAAACAGCCAGCTCAGGCAGGCAATGGCCACCACGCTGAACACCACCAGGGTGGCCCAGGCGCTGCTGAGGTAAGGCGTGAGCGCACACAGCGGACTAAAAACCGCTACCGTGGTAAGCATCATCTTTCTGGCCTTCAGCGGCGCATATCCTTTGCGCACCATCCTGTCGCTCCAGGCCGAAGTACCAATGGCGCCTGTATCAGCAAACAGGAAGGGTATCCATCCAAACATACCCACCTGCGCCAGGGTAAGCCCCGATTCTTCCTGTAAATATCCTGGCAGCCAAAACAGGCAGAAGTACCATACGGGATCACTGACAAAGCGTATGAGTAAAATGCCCCATAAACTGCGTGTAGTCCACAACTGCTTCCACTGAAAAGAAGCAGCGGTGGGCGTTTCAATAGTAGCTTCTTTCAATATATGCGGCGGCGGTTCCCTGTACACCCATCGCCATATAATGGCTATCAACACACCAATACAACCCATGGCCACAAAAGCCGTTTGCCAGTTGTAGGTAAGTGCCAGCCAGGCAATCACCGGTGGCGCTATGATGGCGCCGATGGAGCTGCCCGCCACGCAAAGACTGTTGGCCGTAGCACGCAGCTTGCCGGGAAACCATACCGTGATCACTTTCAATTGCGCCGGAAAATTGGATGGTTCTGCAATGCCCAGCAAACCGCGAAAAAATCCAAACTGCCCAATCGTTCTCGACAAACCGCCGCCCATACAGGCCAGCGACCAGGTAAGAATGCCAAAGAACATCACTTTGCCTGCCCCGAATTTATCTACCAGCCAGCCGGTAACCGGGTACATAAGGGCATAACAAATGGTAAAAACGTTTACGATGGCTGCATAGCCGCTGTCGTCTAAATGAAACTCACCTTTTAATATGGGTTTTAATACCGACAATATCTGCCTGTCTACATAATTGAATATGATGGCCAGAAATATAACGGCAATAATAAACCAACGTCTTCTTTCAGGGCTAAGCAATCGTTTCTTCATCCGATAAGTTAATGATCTTTAAATCTACTCAATACCCGGGATTTTGCACCAGTTGGTTATTGGCATCCATTTCCGATTTGGGTACGGGCCAGCGCTCATCCTTGTTCACCCGGTATATCACTTCCTGGGTGGTGAAATATTTTTTGGCTTCGGTTTCGTTATAGATGGGCGTATAGTTTTCATCGAAACCAATCAGCACTTCTTTTGTCCAGGGTTTTGCATCGCGATTCAGATACAGCACGCCATTCATTACGTCTTTGGCAATATCCCAGCGGCGCAAATCGTACCAGCGCAATCCATCATTACACAGCTCTACTTTACGTTCGTACCGTAAGGCCTTGCGCATTTCTGCCTGCGAAAGTCCTGCCGGCAGATCGGGCATATGTGCGCGATTGCGAATACGGTTGATGGCATTGTATACGCTGGCATCAATATCGTTGGCTTCAATTTTAGCTTCGGCATACAAGAGCAGCAATTCGGCAAAACGGAATATGCCCACGTTCAAATCAGACACACCGCTCACCGAAGTGGAATTAAAATCGGCCAGGTCAATAGGCTTCCGCCACAGGTAACCACTGAACGAACGGTAGGCATTGGTGGCATCGTTGTTCGCTACGTTGGTGGGCGTGGGGCTGGTGCCATTGATCACCGGCCAGTAATTTTTTACAGTAGCAAAACTGGTATTCGGTTCAAACTGGTAGCCTACATAACGCGCATGCGGACGGGCGCAATACATATCCAACCGGGGATCACGGTTCTCGAATGGTTTGGAGGCATCGTATTTGGGCGATTCTGTAATGGGTAAACCATCTATGGCCTGGAAGGTCATGATCAGGTCTTGTGTGGGTCCCCAATAACAAACCCCTTTGCCCAAACGCGAAGCAGAATAATACTGCTGGTTGTGCGTATTGCCGGGGATATTCATATTGTACTCGGCTACCCATATCCATTCCTTACTGGTTTTAAAGCCTTCATGTCCGAATATGTTTGAAATATCGGGTTCTCCCACTGTGTGGTCTTTTCCAACATAATCGATGGTATTGTTAAAAGGCGTGAGATCGTGCTGGCCTGCGGCCAGGTCAAGCGCTGTGCCCGCGGCAGTAACGGCTTCAGCATATTTTTTGGCATACAAAGCTACCCTTGCTTTCAGCATATAAGCCGCCACGCGCGATGCCCTTACATGACCAAACTGCGATTGCGATACCGGAAGATGATCGGCAATTTCTGTGAGTTCATCCAGCAGGAATTGTTCTATTTCTGCCTTGGGGGTCCTGGGCACATTGGCATTGCTGAGGTCAACAGAGGCTTTCAACAGGGGCACATCGCCATACAGCTCTATCAGTTGCGAATAACAATAAGCGCGTATGAAACGTAGTTCAGCATCCAGTTGTTTATAGGCCGCATCGTTCATAGTGGGCTTGATGCGCTCCAAGTTATCGAGCACAGAATGACAACGGGCGATGGTTTTATAATGCACCTGCCAGGGTTTGGTGGCCAGGGCATTATCGGTAGTGATGGCGCTGGTAATGGGCGATGTATAGTTGTTGCCGGGCCTGGCATAACCAATATCGGTGATATTATCCATCACATGCCATATGGGAGTGCTGGCCGCATCTAAGGTGGTCAATGATTGATACGCACCAAACAATCCCATTTCCGCTTCCTTGGCATCGGCGGGGAAGGTGCCTGTTGAAGGACCGTTCAGCGAGCTGCGATCGAGGCTGCATGCCGAAAAGGCCAGCATGGAACCCAGTGCTATAGTGAGAACTTTATTGCGTGTTTTCATTTTGCTAGAATTTAATATCAATACCAAATGTGAATACCTTGATCTGGGGATAGTAATTACCGCCACCCAGCGACACACCATCCGCTGCAGCGGCATTGTAGTTGATCTCTGGATCGTACCCCTCGTAAAATCTGGTTGCGGTAAACAGGTTTTGTGCGTTTACATAGATAAAGGCGCTTTGCAAACCCAATCGCTTCGAGATGGCTTTGGGTATATCATAGCCCAGTTGAATATTTTTCAAACGCAGGTAGGCGGCGCTTCTCATCCATAAGGTGGAGTTTTGTGTATTGTTGGTAGCCGTTACCGACACGCGGGGCAGTGCCGCATCGCGATTGTCTTCGCGCCAGTAATCCAGTTGCCAGGGTTTTACGGCGCTGGAATTGGCCAGCGGAATTACATAGTGCGAATTCAGGTAGCCATCGGCTTTGCCCACGCCCTGTACAAAGGCGCTCAGGCGTAGTCCTTTCCAACCCAGGTCCAGGTTGCCGCCATAGGTGTAGCGGGGAATGGTGCTGCCGATGATCACTTTATCGGCATCGGTGATCTGGCCATCGGGTATCGGTTTGCCATCGGCATCGGTGGCACCGGCTATGTCTATATACCGTACATCGCCGGGTTTCAGGTTACCTATCTGGGTGGGACCATTGTCGATCTCTTCCTGCGATTGATACAGTCCGTCTGCTATATAACCATAAATGGAATTGATGGCATAACCTTCCTGTTGACGCAGCAGGTCGCCGGAAGTCTGGCCTTTCATGTCGATAATGCGGTTCTTTACATCGGATATGTTGAAGCCGATGCCTAAATCGAAATCGCCTATCTTATCATCGTAACGCGCCGATACCTCCCAACCTTTATTGCTTACTACGGCAGCGTTTTGGTAAGGAGACGCCAAACCCGTCAATTGCGAAGTATTTAATTTCAGCAGGATGCCATCGGTGGTTTTATCGTAATAATCGAATGTGAATGATAATTTATTGAAGAGGTTGGCGTCGACACCAATGCCCCTCATTTCCGTTTCTTCCCAGCGCAGGTTGGGGTTCGACAGCGTGGTTTGTGTAACCATCTGGTAAATATTGCCGCCCATCGACACGCTGCTCAGCGACAGGGGCTCTGCAAATGGATAGTAGGAGTTGCCAATGTTCTGGTTACCCAGCTTGCCCCATGAACCCCGTATCTTCAACAATCTCACTACGTCGGACAAATCTTCCATAAACGCTTCTTTCGAAAGCACCCACCCTACCGATACCGAGGGAAAGGCTGCCCAGCGGTTGTTTTTGATAAAGCGGGAAGTACCATCGTAGCGCAGATTGGCTTCGAAAAGATATTTGCCGTCGAAGTCGTAATTCAAACGTCCGAACGCCGAGATCAAAGCCCATTGGCTTTGTGTACCTGCGTTGTCTTTGGTGGCATTATCTGCGCCGGCATTCAGCACTTCGTAGGTATCGTAGGTAAAATCTCTTCTATAGCCCGACAGGTATTTTTCATCGTAGGTTTCTCTGGATGTACCTGCCAGCAGGCTGAAATTATGACCACCGACACTTTTTTGCGCATTGGCCTGGAACAGGTAGGTGCCGTAGAAATAGCGATAGGCCGATTCGGTGAGGTCGGTAAAGGTATTGCCTGCACCCGCTTCCGAGCCATCTTCATAATAGGTCATCACACTTTTTGTAAACACATGGTTGTTGCGTGTGAGGTAACGCGGCGCCGCCATACCCATGAGCGATAACCATTTGGTGGGTTTATAGGTGAGGTTCAGGTTGCCATAAAATTCCAGGTTATTCGTTTTGCGGTTGCCACCCTCTTCAATATAACCCACCGGGTTGATTTTCACCCAGCCGTCGGACCATTTATCGCCATAACGGATCGGTATATTCGTGGGCATTCTGCCCAGGTAATTCCAAATGGTTCCTTCGTCGGCAATCTGCAGGCGGTTTTTATTGGTGACCGCCACATCGAAGCGGATGCTGAATTTATCGCTGGGTGTTATGTCGAGGTTATTACGAAATACATAACGTTTGAAATTAGTATTTTTAATCAGCCCTTCCTGTTCAACATAGCTCAGTGAGGGCGCCACGCGAACGATGCCGCTGTTGGCCATTACAGAGATAAAATGGCTATGTGTGAGGCCACTGCCCTGAAATATGGCATCCTGCCAGTCGAAGTTGGAAGGATCTTCCGCGTATCTCTGTTTGAAATCTTCAATATCCTGGTCACTGTAAATTTTGGTGCCGTTGTCGTTCATGCTGGCATCGTTGGCCACCTGCATATAGGTTAATCCATCGGTAACTTTTGGAATGGCCGTAGGGCTTTGTTTGCCCACATAACCTTTATAGTTTATCGTGAGTTTATCTTTTGCCCTTTTGGTGGTGATGAGAATGACTCCATTGGCTGCGCGTGAACCATAGATGGCAGAGGAGGCTGCGTCTTTTAATATGGATACCGATTCAATGAGGTTGGCGTCTATATCGTCCAGGGAGCCTGCCACCCCATCAATGATCACCAGCGGGTCGCTGTTGGAGCCACCGAATGAGTTGATACCTCTGATGCGGATCTGTCCCTGATCGCCACCCGGCGCCCCTGTTTGCGAGGTCACCGTTACCCCTGGCGCCAGGCCCTGTAGGGCATTGGAGGTGGAGATGTTGGGACGGCGTTCAATTTGTTTGCTGCTGATGGTGGATACCGAGCCGGTAAGGTTCACCTTTTTTTGCGTACCGTAGCCCACTACGACTACTTCATTCAAACCAGACGCCTCTTTGTACAGGGTTACATTAATAGTGGAGTTGCCGCCGATGGCCACTTCGTTTTGCAGGTAGCCTACCATGGAAATAACCAGTACGCCATTTGAGTTGGGAACATTCAGTGTGTAGTTGCCGTTGGCATCGGTAGCGGTACCGGCTTTGCCGGATTTGAGGTTGATACTAACGCCTTCGAGTGGCTGATTGTTTTCGTCTGTAATTTTTCCGGAGATCGTCTTTTGCTGCGCTGTAGCGGGCATGGCAAAAGTGAGGAGCCATAACAGGCAGACAAGCCAACTGCCAGTTAGTTTTGGGGATGTACTTTGCATCGGAGGCATGGCAAAGCAGTGCGTTTTTTTCATTTAGCTTAGTTTTTGAAGACTACTAATCGTTTATACCCGCCCTTTGCTTTCATTTTCTTTCATTTCTGTTTAAATAGATATTCATTTCTGCAAAAAAATGATCACTATTTAAACAAAATATTACCTGTCGATCAACTAATTATTAGTAAAAGGCAGCTATAAACAGGCAATCGTTACTAAATTTGGATAAAATATTCATATTTACACCGGTCGTGGTTAATATGATAAAGTAAATGTAAGGAAATTTAATTAATTTAAACAAAATTAAAGGTAAATTTCGAGTCAATCCTAGCATTTTCTGTGTCAAACTTTATCACGTGAAAACTATAACAGACAGGCATCAATTCATTTTAAAAAAGCTGAGTGAGAAGGGCAAGGTCAGCATTCCTCAACTAATGGAAGAAATGGCCGTGAGTGGTGTCACCATCCGTAAAGACCTAAAAATGCTGGAACAAAAGAAATTGTTGTTCCGCACCCGCGGTGGAGGTACTATCCACAACCCCTATGCCGTTGAACGGCCCATCAACGAAAAGGAGTTTATTAAAACGGAGGAGAAAAAAAAGATCGCCAAAGCGGCGCTCCCGCTCATCGGCCAGAACGATTCTATCATCATTGCCTCAGGGACTACCGTTTTTGCACTGGCCCGGCAACTATATCCCACTAAAAAGATCACTGTTATTACACCGACATTGAAAGTGGCCCTGGAGCTGATCAACCGGCCCAATGTAGAAGTGCTGCAGTTGGGTGGACTGGTGCATCAAAGCTCTTCTTCCACTGCCGGGTCCTTTACCGAAAGGGTTCTGGATGAGTTATCGTGCGGGGTGCTTTTTTAGGAGTTGATGGGATTGATCTACAGCATGGGCTTACCATTACCAATATACTCGAAGCCAGCCTGAACCAAAAGATGATCAGCATGGCGCAAACAGTGGTGGTGCTGGCAGACAGTTCGAAGTTTGGCAGACGAGGCCTGGGAAAGATCTGCCAGTTTGATGAGGTGGATTATATTGTTACCGATGCAGAGGTGGCCAAAGAAATGGTGACCAGCGTGGAGAAGCTGGGCAGCAAAGTGATCATTGCTTAACTTCTACCTTAATTAATTTACCCTGCTGCTCTTCCTGAATTCCGTAGGGCTTAATCCTTTGTGTTTTTTAAAAAACCTGTTGAGATGGCTTTCATCTGTGAAACCCAGTTCCTGAACGATCTCATTGATGCGCATATTGCTGTAACGTAAACGAGTTTCCACCAATTTCATTTTATATCCTGCAGTGTACTGCAAAAGGCTTTGACCAGTATGTTTACGGAAATATTCGTGTATATATTTAGGCGAAATATTGAAATGCCCCGCCATCACCTCTGCTCTGAGTTGTTCAGGCGAATAGATATGATCATGGATATAACGAATTAAATCGGATGCCTGGTTTTCGGATGCATCGTAAGTGGCCGTATTCAATAAGGAAATATTCCTGGCCACCACCGTTATAACCGTATTCACCAATTGTTGTATGACTTCGCGGTGAAATTGCTGGTGATTTACGTATTCACGCACAATCGCATCCATGAGTGCAGCCATGAGCGACTTATCGCCGGAATTGTATAATACACATCCCGGAAGATGGTAATTACTTTGCAGGATGTATTCCAGTTTTTGAATCCAGTCGCCCAGGGTACTGTGCACGTTCTTTACTTTCTGGGCTTTCAGGTAAATATCATTAAAGCGTATAAATAGAAAAGACGTTATCGCCTTCACCTCAAAAGAATGTACATGTTGAGGCAATAATAAAAACAGCGTGCCCTTATGGTACTGAAACCTGTTCTTATTCACAACATGCTCCCCTTCTCCTTTCAGAATATACACCAATTCGAAAAAGTTGTTTTTATGGTCGCCAACCGGACATCGGTCTAACTCCTTGTATTCGATCTCGTATGGTTCGTACAGGTTTTGAATCAACATACCATCGAAATTACAAAATAACCCTTGAATCATACAACAAAATCAGCACAATTCAAAGGATTTTTAGGCATCCTTTCACTACAATTAAAACATGATTTCGATGAAGGCCATTGTATTAAATGAAGCCGGTGGCGTGGACAAGCTCGTACTGCAGGAAATTCCCACCCCCGTTATTTCCGACAACGAAGTACTGGTAAAAGTAAAAGCCATCAGCATTAATCCAGTAGAAGCCACCATTCGCAAAAACAGGGATTTTCTTCAACTGGTGCTGGGTATTCGTGATGGTGAACAACCGATCATCCTGGGATGGGATATTTCAGGCGTGGTAGAGCAAACAGGTAAAGCGGTGACCCGTTTTAAAAAAGGTGATGAAGTATTTGGAATGGTGAATTTTATCGGCCATGGTAAAGCCTATGCAGAATATGTGGCCGCCCCTGCAGCGCACCTGGCGCTTAAGCCAGCCAATATTTCCCACGAAGAAGCTGCTGCCGGTGCGCTTGCGGCATTAACCGCCTGGCAAACGCTGGTACATTATGCAAACATCCAGGCAGGCCACCGGGTATTGATCCATTCAGCAGCTGGTGGCGTTGGCCACTATGCGGTACAGATTGCCAAACATCTGGGCGCCTATGTGATGGGTACAGCGTCCGCCGCCAACAGGGATTTTGTACTCAGACTGGGAGCTGATGAGCATATCGATTATTCGAAACATCGCTTCGAAGACCTGGTGAAGGATGCCGATATTGTGGTAGACAGCGTGTGGCAGGAAGGCCACCTGGAACGATCACTTCAGTCGTTGAAAAGAAGAGGTAAACTCATCAGCCTGGTGATGTTCCCCGATGAGCGGGTTGCCCGCATTGCCCTGATGAGCAGAAAATTCCTGTACAGGATGGAAGTAGCCTCGGATGAACAGGACATAGAAACCATTGCGGGCTTGCTGGCGAAAGGATATATCCGTTCTCATATATCCCGGAAGTTCCGGTTCGACGAGATCGGAAAGGCCCATCTGCAGATGGAGAGCGGGCATACAAGGGGAAAAATTGTAGTCGTTGTTGACTAATGCGGCGCCGGACCCTTTAGTAAAAGCATTAACCAATTGAACACAATATAGTTAATGTTTTTATTATTATTTCAGTAAAAGATCTGCTAATTGCGGGTACACATCCCGTGGCCGGTCGGCGTGCATGTCAACGACGGAACCGTTCCTGTCGATGATGGCATAGTGGGGTATGCCATTGATGCCAAACAAATCGTTGGCCTCTTTCATCATCGCCTGATCTAATAAATAGTGTTCGCCTTCGATAGCCATTTGCTCACGGGCTTTTTGCCAGGGCTTTTCATTATCGTTATACCCCAAATAAAGAAAATACAATATCTTTTCCTTTCAATTTTTGTTTTAATAATGCAGCATTGGGCATCTCGGAACGGCAGGGCGTACACCAGCTTGCCCAAAAATCAACATATGTCACCTTGCCTTTGTATTTACTGAATATCCTGCCGAGAGCGCCCGCGTTGCTATCTACATGTATTGCAGCGCGAGGGGCCGGACTTGCATACTCGTTTCGAAGATCGATCACATATTGTTTCAGGTAGCTATTATTAACAACGCTGTCGTACTTCCTGAATAATGGCATATACAAACTATCCGGCAATTTGAACATAAACGCAACATAGCTTGTCAAATAAATATCCCTGGTGTTTCCTTTCAACAGGTTTCCATCTGCCGCAAACGAAAACTTATCCATTAATGTAATTTTGTTGTTTTTGCGGCTTAGGTAGTCAACATAAAAATTGACCAGGTAGTTATACTCCATGATGTGTAGTGCGGCGTAATCATCATCGATGCCTTTTTGAATAATTTTTGATACGGTCAATTCATCTTCGGAGTCCCTTTTTATATTCTCATTTGCAATTCGTTCAAAAGGTTCATAGGTTTATTTAGCCTGAAGCCATTTGTAATAAGTATCAGACATGTTATGTGTGTCTGTATTCATCCAATAAGGTCAATTTAAATTTCGACAACGCCAGGCGGTAATTGAGCACGGAATCGAAGTCTTTCAGCCTTATTTTTGCTGGTGATTTTCCTTTCGCAAATACTGGCCTACCTGATCATTGACAAAAGAAGAATAATTGAACTCGTCTGCCTTTTTTCCAATTGCCTGTAAAGAATATTTTTTTGAAAAATCAGCTATCAGATGAAGGGTATCTCCTTTTTGGGGGTCAAATGCCTGGAAAATATTTCCCGTGGCAAGGTACCAGGTATTGATGGCTTCTTCGGGAACTGACGCCTTAAATTGTCCGTTTTTATCGATGGTTACCCTGGCTCTGGCGCCACGCCAGGACAGGGTAAAATTATGAAAGCCGCCGGTTACGGTAATATAAAATGTGGTATCCTTATAGTTTGTGGCCTTTCCCTAAATTTCAACCTGGGCGTTGGTATTCAGTAATGCAGTTATAAGTAAGAGGGTTAGGCAGGTTCGCGTGAGTGCCACTATATGGGGATTTTTGTGTTGATGCAAGGTTCACCTTCGCAAAGATGGAATGGCGTGCTCATTTTTAACCAATTTTTGTAGCTATTTCAATAACGATCCCGTCGCCATCGGCGATGAAGCCGCTAACTTTAAATACGGACTTGGTTGAATCGACACGTGGCCAAACGATAGTTCTCATTTGAAAAAAAGATCTCACTCCCAAAAACACCAGGGTCGTTCATAGATGCTAGGCCTTTTTCACAAACTCCGATTTCAACGCCATGGCGCCAAACCCATCAATCTTACAATCAATATTATGATCGCCATCTACCAGGCGGATGTTTCTCACTTTGGTTCCTGCCTTAATGCTTTGAGAAGTGCCTCGTACCGGGAGATTTTTTATGGTGACAACGGTATCGCCGTTTTGAAGGATGTTGCCATTGCAGTCTTTTACAACCAACGCTTCTTCATGAGCGCTTTGCTCATTTGGATTCCATTCATGACCACATTCGGGGCATACCAGCAAGGCATCCATTTCGTAGGTGTAGGTAGACTTACATTGGGGGCAGGGAGGTAGTTCAGCCATTGTTTCACTTTATTTGAGCCGCAAAGATAAAAATATTCATGCAACCATTATCAGGTTAGCGACTACGCTCCGGCACAGGGCTGTTTGAACTTGCCTATTCACTATATACAAAATAACGGAACAAGGATCCAATAATTCCACCTGCTACAGGATTATATCACGATGCCTTGACAAACAAACTCCTCCGTAAAAAGGTTAGCAAATTATATTTCCACTTATATTGAAAGAGATGTACAATATATGTAACTCCCTGGAACGAACGCAACAATTTACAAATCATTGGCCGTTAATTGGCGCCTGACGGTATCACAACTATCCATTGAATTTGGGAATCGCCAACTTTTGCAACATCGTTAATCGTCGGTTATACGTAGTTGCCGCCCAAGGCTGACCTTTTAATTTTGCAGCGAATTGAGCTATCGGAGTATCTACCCACTTTTCCAGAAGTATTCTGAAGTATAAATATTAACCGCATAACCGACATCTACGTTTCGAACATATTTTCCCCAGTTGTTGAAATCATTTACAAGATCGTTCAGATAAACCGAACTGTTGATGGGCTTACTAATTTCAGGACTATATACATCCTTAGGCGGTATCGACGTATCCGGGGACGGGTTATACTTTCTAAGTGTTGTGTCGAAGCAGCCCTTTTCAATATCTATTTTTATTTCTACCACCTTTAAGTTAGCGTGTTGCATGTTTCCTGGCAAATAAGCATACAGTAGATTCAACGAATACCTCCTACCAGCATACCGCCATCCCAACCTTATCCGCCCATTATTATCAGAAATACTTATTTCGCCTTTCGGAGATTTTCTCTTTAGACCCATTTTGGTAGTGAGCGGGTCACTTTTAGGTCTAAATCGCAGAAGATGTGATTCAAGCCTGTAAGTGAAAAAAGCCCTGAAACGCTTATCTGTATTACGTTTCAAGGCTTTTAAGCTTCGTGGAGAATACCGGAGTCGAACCGGTGACCTTCCCGACATGGAATGTCGGGACGCTCCGACCTTCTGAGCCAATTCCCAAAACAAAAAAGGCTCACATTGTTGTGAACCTTTCTGGTGGAGAATACCGGAGTCGAACCGGTGACCTCTTGCATGCCATGCAAGCGCTCTAGCCAACTGAGCTAATTCCCCTCTTAACCGCCGAAGCTTTAGCTTCGGCGGTGACCCTTAAATTTGGGAGTGCAAATATAGGTGTCCACCCTCATTCTCCAAAATAAAAAATACAGCCCGGCCTGCCAACCGGGCCATGCTATCTTATGCTTTTTTAATTAACTCGGCATTCACCTGCAACTTCACATCATCACTCACCACTATCCCACCGGTCTCGGTTACGGCACTCCATTCCAATCCAAAATCCCGGCGGTTTACCTTTCCTTCTATTTCAAATCCGGCCACGGTATTACCGTAAAAATCCTTTTGAATACCGCCAAACTCGGCTTTCAGTTCCACGGGTTTGGTAACGCCGCGCATGGTGAGGTTGCCGCTTACCAGGTATTCATTACCACTTTTTTTGGTGACGGAGGTAGATTCAAAGGTGAGTTGAGGATGGTTGGCGGCATCGAAAAAATCGGCAGACTTCAGGTGTCCGTCGCGCTGCTCGTTGCCGGTATCGATGCTGTTGACATCGGCGGTGAAACGAATTTTTGCATCGGTGAAATCTTCTTTGTCAGATTCTACAGTACCGTCGAATGTTTTGAATTTGCCGGTTACAGAGGAAATTACCAGGTGCTTTACTTTAAAAGTTACCTCGGTATGATTGTGATCAAGTGTCCACGTAGCCATAATATATGTTTTATTGATTTAATGTTTGAACACTAAAGTTAGGGTGTTTTTAATTTTTTAGAAGGTTATGTGCAAAAAATAAACCCTGGTACGGCTATTTCCTTCCGCAACCACACCACCTCACCATCCCCCCAAGAAAAAAGGGCTGCCCTTCGACAGCCCCAACCATTTATTCCAAAAATCAATTTAATCTCCCCAAATCTCATCCTCACCTTTCAACCACCTCTTCACCAACGCGGTAGTCACCGACTTGGGCCGCTCTATGGGCAATCCCAATGCCCTGTCCCATATCAAACTCGCCATCACCCCCAAAGCCCGGCTCACACCAAACAACACGGTATAAAACTCATACTCGGTCAATCCATAATGCACCAGCAAAGCCCCACTATGCGCATCCACATTGGGCCAGGGATTCTTTACCTTACCCAGCGATTCCAGTATGGGCGGCACTACCTCATACACATTCCACACGATCTGCACCAGCGGATCATCCGGAAAATGCCTCTTGGCAAAAGCCATCTGCGCGGTAAAACGGGGGTCGGTTTTGCGCAATACGGCATGACCGTAACCGGGCACTACCTTACCCTCGCTCAGTGTTTTACGAACATAGGTATCTATTTGCTTTTTGGTAGGTATTTCCGTCTTCAGCTCTTTCTGCATCTCGGTGATCCATTTCACTACCTCCTGGTTGGCCAGGCCATGCAGCGGACCGGCCAGGCCGTTCATGCCTGCGGCCAGCGCTAAATAGGGATCGCTCAGGGCAGAGCCCACCAGATGGGTGGTATGCGCCGATACGTTGCCGCCCTCATGATCGGCGTGGATGGTCATATACAAACGCATCAGCTCCTTGCAACTTTCATCTTCATAACCCAGCATGTGCGCCAGGTTGCCGGCCCAGTCTAACAAACCATTGGGCTGAATATGTACATTACCCTTGTATTTACGGCGATAAATATGAGCAGCCACACGGGGAAGGCGTGCCAGCAGATCCATAGCATCGTCGAAAACGGCTTCCCAATAATCCTTTTTATTCATACCGGCGGCATAGCGGCGGGCAAAATTGCTCTCGGTTTGCAGGGCCATAATGCCCGATACAAACATGGTCATGGGATGGGCGGTAATAGGCAAAGCATCAATAGCGGCAAACACATGGTTGGGAACATGTGAACGGCGCTGCCACGATGCAGTAATATAAGCAGCATCTTCTTCGGTAGGTAAATCGCCAATCAGCATCAGGTAAAACAAACCCTCTGGTAAGGGCTCGTTGCCGCCGTTGGCCTTGGGTAATTTTTCCTGTAATTCAGGAATGGAATATCCACGAAAACGAATGCCTTCTTTCGAGTCCAGTAAGGATGTTTCAGACACCAGGCCGGTGATGCCACGCATGCCCTGGTAAATTTGTGATAATTGAACTTCTCCTATTTTCTTCGATCCATGTTGCTTCAATAATTCCTTGATTTCCGCTGCCGATGCTTCTGCTTTTGCCTTGAACCTTTCTTTAAGAATTCCCATGATGCAGTATAATTATTTGTAAGTATGTAATTACTAAGTAGAAACTTTTCCGCTAAAGTTATAACAAACACCTCCAAAAGAACAAAATTAATTCAGCCTTGCCAATGAATTAGCAAAACAATGACATTAGTAAAACATTAATATCGTTTTAATATTATTCTTATTTGGGTGCAATGCGGTACACCCATACCAATACCAGCGAAAATATAATATTCGGCATCCAGGCGGCCAGCAGCGGCGGGAAATTTCCCTTGGTTGAAAATGTAAGCGAGAACTTGTCCATCACTACAAATAAAGCAGCGGTAATAATCCCTACGGCCAAATGTAAACCACTGCCACCGCGAGTTTTACGCGATGCAATGATAGCGCCTATCATGGTGAGAATAAACACCGATACAGGCGTGGCATCCCGCCGGTAACGCTCCACCTTGTAATCATTCAATCCCTCCGATCCACGCGCCTCCTCGGCCTTGATGTACTGCTTCAACTCGGGCGTGGTCATCTTATCCTTCAAATATTTATCGAACCTGATTTCCTCGGGTTTGATATTGAGATTGATGGTCATCTCGGGAATGGTCTTGCTGGTTTCCTTCACTCCATCAATATGCCGCTCCACGACATTCTGCAATTTCCACTTTTTGGTAGCGGTATCCCAGCGAATATAATCGGCCCGCAGGTTATACACCATCTTTGTCCCCTTGAGGCGGTCCATAAAAAAATCATTGGCCGACTTGGACAGGGTATCATAATTGCGCATACCGGCATAGGTATTGCCATCTACCCGCAAATAATAATTTCGTGACCGCTTCGAGTATTCGCCCTGCTCATAAGAGCTTTTACTATCAATATAAGTAGCCTGGAAATTACCACGCAATACATTGGCTTTGGGAATCAAATACTGTGTGGATACCCAGAAAATACCGCCCAGCAAAAGAGCGCCCAGGAAATAAGGGCGCAGCATGCGGTTGAAACGCACGCCACCGGCCAGGATGGCCACCAGTTCCGACTTACCCGCCATCTTCGAGGTGAAAAAGATCACGGCAATGAACACCATCAACGGGAAGATCATGGAAATGAGAAAGGGCACAAAACCCAGGTAGTACTGCGTGGCAATCTGGTACGAGCTAAGGCCCGATTTCACAAAATCGTCGGCCTTTTCACTGGTATCGATGGCCACGGCAATCACCGAAAATATCAATACCATGAATACGGTGGTAGAAATGAACTTCTTTAATATGTACCAGTCTAAAATCTTGATCATGCTGAAACCGGTGTACGGCGGGGCAAATGTAGCGGAAATTTGGGAGCGGCTGCCACAGCAAGGTGCAAAAGAATATGCAAAAATGGCTAACTTACTTACATGCAAAAACTATTGCCCTTCATCATCGGTTTGCTTGCGGTACAAACAGCCCTGGGCCAGGCTGCGCTGTACAAAAAAAGATGGTATATAAACGGAAAAGATACACTGCGGTACCGGGTGCTGTTGCCCCTGGACTACGATTCCTCCCAAACCTACCCGCTGGTGCTGTTCCTGCACGGCGCAGGCGAAAGGGGCAATAACAACGAAGACCAGCTAAAACACGGTTCCCAACTGTTTACAGATTCGGCAGTACGTAAAAAATACCCGGCCATCGTGCTCTTCCCGCAATGCGGGCGCAACGATTTCTGGGCTCGCATCAAACGCAACCCCGAAAAAGATTCCCTGGGCGGCATCGCGTTTCCCACCACCGAACCGATGGGCAAGGCCCTGAACCTGGTAAGCCTGCTGCTGGATTCCCTGGTGACCACCCAAAAAGTAGATCCCCGCAAGGTATATGTGGGCGGCCTTTCCATGGGCGGCATGGGCACCTTCGAACTGCTGTGGCGCAAGCCGGGCTTTTTTGCAGCAGCCTTCCCCATCTGCGGCGGCGGTAATCCTGAAACAGTGAAATTATATGGCAGGAAGTTTCCCATTTGGGTATTCCACGGCGGCAGCGACCCGGTGGTGCGGGTAAGCAACTCGCGCCTGATGGTGAACGCCCTGAAGGCGGCAAAAGCCAAAGTGAAATACAGCGAATACCCGGGCGTAGGTCATAACAGCTGGGATAACGCCTTTGCGGAACCCGACCTGATGCCCTGGCTTTTCAAACAACGTAAAAAACTGTGATTCAATAGTTATAAGCGGGTCTGCAATTGCGGCACCATTTGATTCTTCCAGCTTAAATAATCACCTTCCAGTATATGCTTCCGGGCTTCCCGTACCAGCCACAGGTAAAAAGCCAGGTTGTGTACGCTGGCAATGGTGAGCCCCAGTATTTCCTTCGACTTCACCAGGTGACGCAAATAAGCTTTGCTATAGTGATTGCTGGTAATACAATCAATGCCGTCGTCGATGGGTGAAAAATCATACTCCCACTTTTTGTTATCGATATTGATCACACCGCGTGAGGTAAACAACATGGCATTGCGGCCATTGCGGGTAGGCATTACGCTATCGAACATGTCTACACCCAGCGCAATACATTCCAGTATATTCCAGGGCGTACCTACGCCCATGAGGTAACGTGGTTTATGCACCGGCAAATGATCGCAACAAAGTTCGCAAAGTGAATACAACATGTCGTCGGGCTCACCCACACTTAAACCACCAATGGCATTGCCTACTGCATTTTTTGAAGTAACATATTCGCAGGATGCTTTGCGTAAATCGGTAAAGGTGCTGCCCTGTACAATGGGAAACAGGTTTTGTGTGTAACCGTATTTATCGGGTGTGTTGTTGAAGCGTTCAAAACAACGATCGAGCCAGCGATGGGTAAGCTGCATAGATTTTTCAGCATAAACATAATCGCTGGGGTAAGGCGGACATTCATCAAAAGCCATGATGATATCAGCACCAATGGAACGTTGTATATCCATCACGGATTCGGGGGTAAATAAATGCCGCGAGCCATCGATGTGCGACTGGAACATCACGCCTTCTTCCGTTATCTTGCGAGTGCCGGCCAGTGAAAAAACCTGGTAACCGCCACTATCGGTGAGGATGGGCCGATCCCATGCATTGAAGTGATGCAGTCCCCCGGCTTTCTCCAACACATCCACGCCGGGGCGCAGGTACAAGTGATAGGTATTGCCAAGAATAATGCTTGCATGCACTTCTTCTTTCAATTGTAACTGACTTACGGCTTTCACACTGCCCACGGTGCCCACAGGCATAAAGATAGGGGTGGCTATTTCGCCATGATCGGTAACAATATGCCCTACCCTGGCCTTTGAATGCTGATCGGTAGCCTGTAAAGTAAACTGTAAAGCGGCCATTTGTATAAATTGGGTTGCAAAGATAACGGGCTGTCCGCAGTTCAAACCGTAATTTCTGCAAATTCACAGCTAACCAGTGTTTGCACGTTTTTTGACGAATAACTTAGAAATGAAAATGTCGAACTTTATGTTATTTTCGTGCAAAACCTACAGACACCGTGCCTAAATTAGTATCCCTTATGGGCGATATATCAAAGTTTTTTATCACTTGGTGGCCCTGGTTAATCTTTTCTGCGTTCAGCCTCGTTACGCTGATTCAATTGCTTTATTACATCATCTTTTACAAACGGGTAGCCTTTTACAAACCCGCCCTCAGGGAACGAACTCAAACCCACCCGGTAAGCATTATCGTTTGCGCCCGCGATGAAGCCAACAACCTTACCAAATACCTGCCGGGCGTTTTGGTACAAACCTATCCTACCACGCACGAGGTGATTGTGGTGAACCATAACAGCCAGGACGAGACCCGTTATCTGCTGGATGAGTTCAAGAAAACTTTCAAAAACCTGCAGGCCATCAACCTGGAGCAGGAGGCGCTGGGTATTCCCGGTAAAAAATACCCGTTATCTATAGGTATCAAGGAAGCCAAACACGAGATCCTGTTACTCACCGATGCCGACTGTGTACCAGCCTCGGAGTTCTGGTTACAAAAAATGCAGGCCGCTTACCAGGACGGTATTGAGATTGTATTGGGTTATGGCGCTTACAGCAAAAAGCCGGGCATACTGAATAAACTCATCCGTTTTGAAACCTTTCATTCGGCGCTTCAATATATGTCGTTTGCGCTGGCCGGTTTACCTTATATGGGTGTGGGCCGCAACCTGTCGTATAAACGCGAGCTGTTCTTCCGCACCAAGGGTTTCTCGGGTATCAATCATGTAGCCAGTGGCGATGACGACCTGTTCATCAACAAGGTGGCTACCAAAAAAAACGTTGGTGTGGTGATTGATCCGGATGCCTATACCCTGTCGGAACCCAAACGTAAATTCAGTGACTGGATCAGGCAAAAGAACAGGCATTACAGTACCGGTAAATATTATAAACCCGTTCATAAATTCTTATTGGGACTATATTCCACTTCTCATTTCCTGTTTTATCCTCTTTTTGTATTGAGCATCCTCTTTTTCGACTGGCGTTATGCGCTGGGCGTATTTTCGCTGCGTTTCCTGTGGCAGGCCGTGATCTATTACAACGCCATGAAAAAGCTGAATGAAAAAGACCTGTTTTTCTGGTGGTGGCTGCT
>Ga0065721_10048884_pt1 | contig 64812 bp, 61 predicted proteins | sample Mesricmetagenome_FD_59108 | JGI IMG/M metagenome (GOLD analysis project Ga0065721, IMG submission 59108) | Mesophilic microbial community from rice straw/compost enrichment Sample: eDNA_1 v2 (version 2) | ecosystem: Engineered > Solid waste > Grass > Composting > Bioreactor | place: USA: Davis... | reverse complement strand
GCCCGCGACGCGCCCGCCGTGGCAATCGGCGGAGAGGTGCGGCACCTCCACGCCGCCGTCATCGGTGCTGTGCACGCGAACGGCGCCGTTGGTCATGTTGATGCCGGCGGCGGCGAAGTAATCCAGCAGCGCCCGCAGTTGAAACTCCGCGGGATCGTCCGGGCCGGTGCGGCTGACGAGGTAGTCGAACGCCCCTTCGATGCGCGAGATGGAGACGCCCACATCCATGCGCCCGCCGCGGATGCCGACGCGCCCGCGGGCGCGGAAGGCGTGCAGCTCGCCGTCCTTGCTGAAGACCATGGAAAGCTGGTTGTCCTTGGCTTCGACGGGGCCCGCGGCGTCGAAGGAAATGGACTGCATCTCGTCGCGGACTTCCTTGGGAAGCAGCGAGAGCATGTCGGGGGGCAGGCCGATGCTGTTGACGCTGATCGTGGTGATGATCGCCGTGCCGCCGGAATCGGTGTTCATCCACGAGCCGTCAACGGCGGCGCTCCAGTCGGGGGCGGAGAGCGCGATATTGCGCAAGCGTCCCCCCTCGTTCTCGATCTCGATGCCGCCGGAGATGACGGGGAAGGTGAGCACGGTACCGTCGTAGACGAGGCTGGCGTTGCGGGGCCAGACGCCGGCGTGGATGTTCCACGCCTCGCCCGCGGGGGTCATGGAAAGGTCGAAGTCAAAGAGCCCCTTGGGGCGGCTTGCTTCGTAGAAGCCGACGAGCGAGGGCGGCGCGAGGGCGCGCAGCGCGGAGAGCGTCAGTCCCGATTCGAAGGCGTGCGCACGGATGGAGCCGCGGAGGCCCGCCCCGCCCGCGGGCAGGCCGTCGAGCCCCAGCACCCCTTCAAGAAAGACTTCGCTGGCGGGGTCATGGTTGAAGCGCAGGTCCCCGGCGAGGGCGTGGATGGTAAGCGTGGCGCGGCCCTCGCTCGGCGCGGTGATGGTGACGCCGCCGGAACGGCCCGCGAACTCCAGACGCCCATCCCCGATGTTGGCCTGGAGCCGGTGGGCGTTGTCGGCCATCACGGTGGTGGTGAGGATGGTGGAGTTCCGCGGCTGTTCCAGCGTTGTGCGCACATCCACGAGCCCCGAGGGCTGATAGCGGGCCCGCAGCTCGCGCAACGTGGCGCCGACTTCGGGTGCGAAGACTTCAACCAGGTCTTCGACGGGGATGGAGGCGTCGAAGCGGTTGGCTTTCGCCGTAGCGGTGAGGCCGCCGACGGGCTCGGGCTTGGATGAGTCTGTGCGGATGGGCAGCGAAAGGCGAATGTCCGCGCGGGCGGACTGGTCGGGCGTCGCGATGGGGGCGAGGTTGCTGGAAAGGCTGACGGCGAGGGAGTCCTGCGTGACCGTGATCTCGCCGTTTACGCCGGACATGAGCAGGCGCGGAGCCTGATCCGGATCGCGCCGCACGAGCGGAGCGGCGCTGGCGTCACGGAGCTTCGCCGCGACGGTGAAGCCCGGCTCATCCGCGGGGGTCATCCCGATGCGCACGTCGAAGTCGGCGTTGGCCCGGATGTTGAGCGCACGGAGCTGGTCGCGGAAGGAAAGCCCGTCCTTCCCCGGCGTGGTGTCGGGGATGGCGTGGATCATCAGCTCGTCGAAGGGCACGCCACGGGCGGAGATCTGCACGTCCGGGACGAAGGGGGCGTTGGGGTTGTCCACGCGCTCGAAGTCCACGCGGGCGGTGACGTGGGCGGTCCCGCCGAGCAGGCCGTGGTAGGTGCCTCCCTCCATCACCGCGTCGGTGTCGCGTTTGATGATGGTCACGTCGCGGGCGATCATCGGATAGGGGAAGGCCTCCGGGAGCACGCCCGCCTCCGGAAGGCGGATGGTTTCGACGTCGAACCACTCGGAATCGGGGCCCGCCTCGCGCGTGACCTTCACGACGACCTCCGCGCGTCCGCCCAGCTCGAAGACGGGGCGTTCGGCGATGGCGCGCAGCGCACGGACCCGCGGGGAGTTCGGGTCGCCCTGGATGCGGGCCAGCTCCGCAATCGCGGCTTCGTGCTGCTCGCGTGTGGCGATAACCCCTTCCTCGATCAGCGCCCGGTAGCGCTCCTCGTTGAAGACCTCGCGCATGACCCGCTGGCGCTTGCCGAGGGCTTCGGTCAGGCGGTGGTCCACGGGAAGGTTGCTGACGCGCACGTTGACATCGACGAAGGCATCGTCGGTGGGGGGGGTGATGAGGCCGTCGGCGTGGATGCGAACCCCGCCGGGGGCTTCGCCTTCGATGCGGACCAGCTCCACCTTCTCCTCGTCGAAGGCGATCTCGCCGGTCATGTTGATGAACTCGTAGGGGAACTTGTGGAACGCGGCGGTGGCGTTGCGGAAGGTGAGCGTGCCCGCGACGGCGATATCGCCTTCCTTTCCGTCCACGGGGTCGGCGCGGGTGACGATGACCTTGGCGTCCACGATGCCGGTGGGGTTGCCGAACTGCGCCAACCGCTTGCGGACGACGCGCGGGGCGAAGCGCATGATCTGCGGCGTCTCGGTGAGCTGGAAGCCGCTGCTGACGAGGGTGCAGGTGAAGCCCGCGTCGGCGGAGGTGCCGTTGACGCGGAAGGTGACTCCGTAGGGCAGCTCCTCGAGCGTGCCGACGAGGTTCCCCTCGACGCCGTGGTTGGTGAAGACGATTTCTCCGTCCACGTGCTCCATGCGGAGCTGGCGGTCGGGGTCGTAGGAGCCGGGGATGGGGGTGCCATCCTCGGCGAGCTCGGGCCGCTCCTTGACGGGCAGGTTGAGGGCGACGCCCTTCAGCGTGATGCGTGCTTCCCAACCTCCCGCGAAGTCATACGTGACGGTGGCGCTGGGCACTTCGCCCTGCATGGCGGTCTGTCGGAAGAGCTGGCGGCTCTGCGTGGGCGCGACCTCCGCGTTCCAGGTGCTCAGCGAGAGCCCCTCGAGCGTGAGCTGGATGCCGGACTTGGAGACGCGGCCCTTCACCGCCAGGCCGCCGGGGATGGGGTTCTCCCCCTGCACCTCGTGGAAGGTGATGAGCGAGGCCCCGGTGTTGTCGGGGGAGCGGATCACCTGCCCGCCTACGTCGATGGCCTTGAGCCTGGTGTACTGCGGCACGCCGCGGGCGAGACGCTCCGGGTCGGTGACGTGCTCGCCCAGCTCGATGACCCCGCCCCGGACGAGGATGCGGGGAACCTTCTTCAGCCCCTTGCCGCCCCCCTTCTTTGGCTTGAGCGCCGCGAAGTTGACGGAGAAGTCGTCGGCGGACTGGCTGATGCGGGCGGTGGGGCGGTCGAGGGTGACTTCGTGGACGACGGCGGGACCCTGGAAGAGGCTCTGCCAGTCGAAGGTGGCCTCCAGACGCTTGACGCTGAAGACCTCCCCGCCCGTGCCGGGGACGCCCGGAGCGCGGAGGGTGGCGTCGGTGATGATGATCCGACCGCCTGGCTGGATGATGACCGAGGAGGCGTCCGCGACGCCGCCGGTCATGCGTCCGGCGACGGCCATGACCACCCAGCGGGTAAGAAAGGACTGGGTGATGAGGAAGTAGCCCGCGACGAGGAGGAGCGCCACGATCAGCCCCCGGCGAACGCGGCGCGCGGTCTTGCGAGGGGTAGGTTGGCGTGGTGGGGTGGTGCCCATGCGTCTTGGTGAATCCCCGGGGCGGATGATAGAAGCATGCCACGCGGCTGCCGCGCGTGCTCTCGGTACCATGCCACCATGGCGAAGGTTCGGCGTCTCTTCGTGTGTCGTTCCTGCGGCGGGGCTCAGAGCCGGTGGATGGGCAAGTGCCCCGACTGCGGCGGATGGGACACGCTCGAAGAAACGGCCGTGGACCCGGCGCTGAACCGCGATCCCCAGAAGGGTTTAGTCGCGGCGTGGGAGGAGCTGCGGGGCGAAGGGCCCGTCGTCGCGGCCTCGCCCGCGCGTCCGCTCAGCGAAATCACCGCCGGGGACGGATCCGTGGCGCGCCTGCCCTCGGGGATCAACGAGTTCGACCGCGTACTGGGCGGTGAAAGCGTCAAGGGGCTCGTGCCCGGCTCGGCGGTGTTGATCGGCGGCGAGCCGGGGATCGGCAAGTCCACGCTGCTGCTCCAGGCGGCGCAGGCCTGGGCCCGCGGCCGCCGCGTGCTGTACGTCAGCAGCGAGGAGTCCGCGGCTCAGGTGGCAATGAGGATGGAGCGGGTGGGGGAGGAAGTCACGAAGTCAGTGAGTCACGGAGGCACGGAGGGGGACGCCTCACTCCGGGAAGCTGTGACTTCGTCCCTTCGTGACTCCTTGTTCATCCTCAGCGACACCAACCTCGCCCGCATCGTGGAGCAGACGCGCAAGGTCTCGCCCGCGGTGCTCATCATCGACTCCGTGCAGATGATCTACAACCCCATGCTGCCCGCGGGGCCGGGGAGCGTGACGCAGCTGCGACGCTGCTGTGGAGAGCTGGTGTATCTGGCGAAGGCCTCGGGCATCGCCGTGGTGCTCGTGGGGCACGTCACGAAGGACGGTCAGCTCGCGGGCCCGCGCCTGCTCGAGCATCTCGTGGACGCGGTGCTCTCCTTCGAGGGAGATCGGCACCACAGCCACCGCATCGTGCGCGCGGTGAAAAACCGCTTCGGCGCGACGCTGGAGCTGGGGCTCTTCGAAATGACCGACCGCGGCCTGCGCGAGGTGCCCGAGGGCGGGCACATCTCCGCGCTGCCCGGCGCCGAGCCCCGCCCGGGGTCGGTGGTCTGCCCCGTGCTGACGGGGACGCGCTGCCTGATGGTGGAGGTGCAGGCGCTCACCGCGACGGGATTCCTCGGCGCGGCGAAGCGGAAGAGCTCCGGGCTGGACGGCAACCGGCTCGCCATGCTCATCGCGGTGCTGGAGCAGCACGCGGGGCTGCGGCTGGCGGACCGGGACATCTTCGCCAGCAGCGTGGGAGGTGTAAAAGTCGCGGAGCCCGCCGCGGACTTGGCGCTGCTGCTCGCCATCGCCGGCGCGCACTCCCGCCGCTCGCTCTCAGCAACCTCCGCGGCGGTGGGAGAGGTGGGGCTGGGCGGCGAAGTGCGTCCTGTCTCGCACCTGGAGCAGCGCGTGCGCGAGGCGGCGCGTCTGGGCTATCGGCAGCTTCTCGTGCCGACGGGTGTGAAGCTGCCCAGGGTCGCGGGCATCGAGCTGGTGGAAGTGAAGAACGTGGACGCGGCGATCCAGCAGTTGGCGTAAGGCCGCCGCTTACTCGGAAATAAGCCAGTCCGGCAACTGGCGGACTTTGCCCTCGGCGTCCACGCAGGCGAGCGTGGTGCTCGCCGCCGCGGCGACTTCTTCGCAGGCAGCGCCGCCGCGTTCGACGACCACGATCTCGTACTCATGCTCGATCTTGACCCTGCTCCCGCCGCGCCAGTGGGTGCGGACCTCGACGACGTCGTCGTAGCGCACCGGCCGCCGGTAGCGGAGATCGAGGCGGACGATGACGAGGAAGGTGCCCGCGCGCTCCAGGTCGGCGTAGGCGACGCCGCAGTCGCGGAGCAGCTCCGTGCGGCCCACCTCCAGCCAGGGGATGTAGGAAGAGTGGTGAGCCACGCCCATCGGGTCGCACTCGCAGTAGCGCACGCGGAGGCGCACCGTGCCGTCGCGGATGATGCGGGCGGGGGTCAGGGGGCCGGACTGGGAGCCGGGCTGGGCGTGGGCGTTCCTCATGAGGCATTCTTGCCTCGGCGGGCGCACGAAACGCCCCCGCGTGCAAACCGAACAATCCCGGTCTGTTTTTTCCTCAATGCCGCCGATGAAAACGCTACAGTCCAGACCAGTGCCCGCGCCCTCTCCCCAATCCGGTCTTTCCACGCCGCAGGCGGTTGTGCGCCTGCTGCGCGAGAGCGATCCGATCCCCGAGATCACGAAGCTGCTGCACCGCGCCTACGCGAAGCAGGTGGCGATGGGGCTGATGCCCCTCGCGGGCCGGCAGGACGACGCGACGACCTACCGGCGCGTCCACAGCGGTGAGTGCTACATCGCGACGCTTCCCGGCCCGAACGGGGGCGAGCGGATTGTGGGCACGATCCTCTTCCACGAGGTGGAGGACGCCAAGGGCCCGCCGTGGTTCAGCAACCCGCACGTGGACAGCTTCTCCCAGTTCGCGGTGGACCCGGACATTCAGGGGCAGGGGCTGGGCGGGCTGATGCTGGACAAGGTGGAATCCCGCGCCCGCGAGTGCGGGGCGCTGGAGATCGCCTGCTCGATGGCCGAGCCCGACACGGCGCTGATGCAGTGGTACTTCAAGCGCGGCTACCGCTTCATCGAGCATTGGCAGTGGCCCTACACCAACTACCGCAGTGCGATCCTGAGCAAGAAGCTCTCCCCCGCCTGACTGGCGAGCCAGCAAAGGTTCACTCTGCGGTCCTCCGGAAACTTGTCGGAAGGGCCCAGACGGTGCATCATGGTGCGGGGCGTGCCGGTATTACGGCCACAGGAGGTCACCATGCGACGAGGCTTCACGCTGACGGAACTGACGACGGTGCTGGTCTTGGGGGGCATCGGCGGGTGCCTGGGGGCGGTGGCGATGGGCCTGCAACCCGAGCCGGAAGAGAAACCCGCGGTCTCGGGCGATCCGGAAGCTGCGCGGGCGGAGAAGGAGCGCATCTCGCTGGCGAAGCAGCTCAAGTGCGCCACGCAGGTGCGGAGCATCCATCAGGGGTTCATCGTTTTCGCGAACAACAACAGAGACCGCTACCCGCTCCCCTCGCTCGTTGATCTCGGGGACGACACCGTGCGCGAAAGAGGGGCGGAAAAGGACACCACCTCCAACCTCTTCTCGATGCTCATCTACTTCGGGGCCGTAAGTCCCGAGATGATGGTGAGCCCTGCCGAAAGCAACGACAAGGTGAAGGTGTACGAGGAGTACGAGTACGACGCGCCGAAGCGGGCCGTGAACCCTCAGGCGGCGCTGTGGGACCCCGGCTTCTCGGCGGACTTCTCCGACGGCAACACTGGGAACACCAGCTACGCCCACCTGATCCTCAGCAAGTCCCGCCACGATCTGTGGAAGCTCGGCAAGTTCGACGCCACGCTGCCCGTGGTGGGCAACCGCGGGCCCAAGGTGACCGCTGTGACGTACAAGGGTGAGCCCGACGCGCTCAAGGCCGAGCCGCAGGTGAGCGGCAAGAGCAAGACCTTCGCGATCCACGGCTCGCCCGACGCCTGGGAGGGCAACATCGCCTTCAACGACAACCACGTCGAGTTCCTGACGGAGATGACCCACAAGCGCACGTTCAAGCTCGAGCCCGAGGGCGAGCGCCCCGACGTGCTGTTCTTCAACGAAGAGCTCGACCCGACGGACACCAACATCTTCATGGGCATCTTCACCCACGCCGGCCCCTCCACGCGCAACTTCCGGGCGATCTGGGACTGACCGCGGCACGGCCGGTCTTCTGAGCGGCGATGCGCCCTGCTACCCTGCCGCGGATGCGTGCAGTGGTTCAGCGGGTTTCGTCGGCTTCGGTCGCGGCGGGTGGGCGCACGGTGTCGAGCATCGGGCGCGGGCTGCTGGTGCTGGTGGGGATCGAAGCGGCGGACACGGCGGCGCAGATCGCGTGGCTGGCGGAGAAGGTGGTGAACCTCCGCATCTTTGAAGACCAGCAGGGCAAGCTGAACCTCTCCGTGCAGGAGGTTCAGGGCTCGGTGCTGCTGGTGCCGAACTTCACGGTGGCGGGCGATGCCCGCAAGGGCCGCCGCCCCAGCTTCGACAACGCGATGCGCCCGGAAGCCGCGGAACCCCTCTTCCGCGAGCTGGTCGCGGCAACGCGTGCCAAGGGCGTGCCGGTGGAGACGGGCGTCTTCCGCACGGAGATGGCGGTGAGCCTGGTGAACGACGGCCCCATCACGCTGGTGCTGGAATCGCCCGCGGCGTAGGCACGGCTCAAGGGCGAGCCGAGTCGCAGTAACCGCGCTTGGCGCGGCTTGGTTCCGTAGGCTAACAGCGTGAGCATGGAACCCGAGATCGTGCAGGCTGTCGCCGCGGCGGGGCGGAAGGCGCACACGGCGCGGGTGATCGGCTCCGGGGCGAGCGGATCGGTGGTCCGGGTCGAAACCGACCAGGGGGCGGTGGTCGTCAAGGTGTCCCGCAGCGCGGACCTTCGCGCTGAAGGGCGCTCGCTGGCGTACCTGCGGACGCATTCGAGCCTGCCGGTGCCGGAGGTGTACTACGCCTCGGAGCGAGCGCTGGTGATGGAAGCGATGCCAGGCCAGACAGGGGCGGGCAGGGCGGAGCGGCACGCCGCGGAGTTGCTGGCCGGGCTGCACGACGTGCAGGGGGAGGCGTTCGGGCTGGAGTTCGACAACCTCATCGGCCCATTGCCGCAGCCCAACACGCGGTCGCGGTCATGGGTGACGTTCTTCCGGGAGCGGCGGCTGATGACGATGGTGGAGGCCGCGGCTCGGGAAGGGGCGATTCCCGAGACGCTCGCCGCGGGGCTGGAACGCCTCGCGGGAAAGCTGGAGTCTCTGATTCCCGACCAGCCGCGGGCGTCGCTGGTGCACGGGGATGTGTGGTCGGGGAACGTGCTGCACGAGGAGGAGAGGATCACCGCGCTGCTCGACCCCGCGCCCTATTACGCGCACGCGGAGGTGGAGCTGGCCTTCATCACACTCTTTTCCACCTTCGGCACGGGCTTCTTCCGGGCATATGCGGAGCGTCGGCCCATCGATCCGGAGTTCTGGAGCACGCGCCGGGACCTGTACAACCTTTACCCGCTGCTGGTCCACGCGCGGCTCTTCGGCGGGACATACGTGGGGCAGCTCGCGAGCACCGCGGCACGGTTCCTGTAGGATGACGGGCGGCATGAAACGACTGCTGCTCCTGGTCGCGTTGCTCCCCCTGCACACCCTCGCACAACCGCTGCCGGACCTGGCGCGCCGGTACGACACGGACGAGTCGTACACCTCCCGCTTCGCGCACGTGGACTGGTCGGAAGAGCGCTTCGAGCGCATGGAGCGCTTCTATCGCTCCTGGCTGGAGCGGCTGGAAGCGATGGAGTACGCGACGCTGCCCGCCTCGGAGCGGATCGACTTTCACCTGCTGCGCACGCACGCGCTGTGGAACCTGGACCGCCTGGAAGTGCAGCGCCGGCGGCTGGCGGAGATGGAAGACCTGCTGCCGTTCCGCGTGCAGGTGCAGGCCCTGGAGCTGGCGAGGTCGCGGATGGAGGAGTGCGACCCGCGCACGGCCGCCGAGGTGCTGACCGACGCCGCGGCAAAGGCCAGGAGCGTGCGCGAGCGGCTCAAGAAGAAGGAAGGGTGGCCCTCCTCGCCTGTGGCTCAGCGGGCGGCCTCGGCGATTGATTCGCTGCTCTCCGACCTGGACCGCTGGACGCGCTTCTACAGCGAGTTCGTGCCCGAGTTCGACTGGTGGACGAAGCGGGCGAGGGAGGAAGCGACGAAGGAGCTGCGCGAGCTTTCCAAGTTCCTGCGCGAGGACGTGGCGGGGATCAAAGGCAAGGAGGATGACCCGCTCGTGGGCGACCCGATCGGGCGTGAGGCGCTGCTGGCGGACATACGCCTGGAGATGCTGGCCTACACGCCCGAGGAGCTGATCGCCATCGGCGAGCGCGAGCTGGCGTGGTGCGAGGAGGAGATGCGTCGCGCGGCGAAGGAAATGGGCTTCGAGGATTGGCGCGAGGCGCTCGCGAAGGTCAAGCAGGCGTACGTCCCGCCGGGGGATCAGGCGGCGTTCGTGCGCGATGAAGCCCGTGCCGCGATTCAGTTTCTGAAGGAGCGGGACCTGGTCACGATTCCCTCGCTGTGCGAGGAGTCGTGGCGGGTGGAGATGCACTCGCCGGAGCGTCAGCGCACGCTGCCTTATGCGGTGTACGGCGGGCAGTACATGGGCGTGTCCTACGCCGCGGGCTCGATGAGCCACGAAGAAAAGCTGATGTCGATGCGGGGCAACAACCGCCACTTCACGCACATCGTGACGCCCCACGAACTGATCCCCGGCCATCACCTGCAGGGCTTCTACGCGGCACGCGAGGCCACGCACCGCCGCCCCTTCCGCACGCCCTTCCTGGTGGAGGGCTGGGCGCTGTACTGGGAGTTCCGGCTGTGGGACCTGGGCTGGGCCGGGGCGACGGGGCAGGACGCGGCGATGGACCGGGTGGGGATGCTCTTCTGGCGGATGCACCGAGCCGCGAGGATCATCGTCAGCCTGAAGTTCCACCTGGGAGAAATGACGCCGGAGGAGATGATCGACTTCCTGGTGGAGCGCGTGGGGCACGAGCGCAGCGGTGCGACGGCGGAGGTGCGGCGGTACATAGGCGGTGCGTACTCGCCGCTCTATCAGTGCGCGTACATGATCGGCGGCATGCAACTGCGGTCGCTGCACGAGGAGCTGGTCGGATCAGGCAAGATGACCGCCCGCCAGTTCAACGACGCCGTGCTGATGGAAAACGCGATCCCCATCGAGCTGATCCGAGCCAGCCTGCAGGGGGAGGACCTGCCCAGGGATTGGAAGCCTTCGTGGCGGTTTGCTCGCTAGCGAAAGCGAAAACGCAAGTCTCGAAGCTCAAATGGGCATCCCGCGGCGTCTGCGCGTGATGCGCCTCGAACCTGCAACGCTCAAAGCTTGTGTTCTCGAATTTGAGCGTTGAGTTTCGAGCCTTGAGTTTTCGTCAGCAACTCCCTCCCCCCAGCACCCTGAAGAACGCCTCGATATCCGCGTCGGTGCCGCTGTCGCCGTCGCCGTCGAAGTCGGCGCCGAGCCGCCAGCAGGTGTCGCAGCAGCTCCCGGCGAGGCAGGAGAAGAAGGCCTCGATATCGGCGTCGGTGCCCACGTCGCCGTCACCGTCGAAGTCCGCGGTGCTGCACGTGGAGGGGCAGCCGCCGGTGCCGCAGAACACGGGGATCTGGACGATGGTGGAGCGCGAGAAGCCGCCGGGGGCGGTGGGGTCGGCGATGACCCACTGGGCGTAAATGATCTGCCCCGGCTCGTACGCCCCGGGCGTGATGGCCCAGGTGATGGTGGCGACGCCCGCGGCTCCGCCGAACTGCCCGGTGGAGGTCGTCCCGGCCAAGTAGCCGGTGGCGAGGACGCCGCCCACGGGCGGGGTGGTGGAGATGTAGCACGACGCCTCCGCGTTGGGGGGCGCGTTGAAGACGCCGAGGCGGAAGGCGGGGTTGCCGATGAAGGCAGGGCCGTTCGCGATCATGGTCGGAACGCCGTTGGCCCCCGCAACGCCGCCGCCGATGACGGTGGGGCGGTGCTCCGCCCGCTCGGTGAAGAGCGTCGGGCGGTCGAAGGGGAACTGCTGGTCGCGGACGCGCGGGTCGAGCAGCGCGTTGGTGAGGAAGTCCAGCAGCGCCGTCTCGGCCTGGGGCGGGAAGGCGATTCCCTGCATCAGCGGGTCGAGGTTGTCGGGGAACTGCGGCGCGGATCCCGGCGCCTGGACATAGAAGCGGAGCACGTCGGTGAGATTGGTGAACTGACCGTTGTGCATGAAGGTGCGCTTCAGGCCGACGTTGCGCAGGCCGGGGGTCTTGAACTTGCCGCGGTCGGCGGGGTCGCCGGTCACGATCTGCCGGCCCAGGTCCTCGCCCGGCGGACGCAGGCCGATGTTGCGGAACTCGTTGTCGGTGAAGAGGCCCTGGGAGTGGTCGTGGCAGACGGCGCAGTTGGCCTGGAAGGTGTTGAGGCCCGCCTGCTGGCCGGGCGTCAGCGCGTTGGGCACGCCCGCCATGTGCGCATCAAAGGGCGTCTGGTCGGAAATCAGCGTGCGCTCGTAGGTGGCGATCGCCATCGCGATGCGCGTCGCGCTGATCGTCGGATCGCCGAAGGCCTCCGCGAAGAGCTGCGGGTAGGTGGGATGGGAGGCCAGACGCGCGGCGATGTCCGGCGGAAGGTTGCTCGCCAGCTCGAGCGGACGCACCGTCGCGAGCTTCGCGGCGATGCCGGGCCAGTCCACCCCGTCGTGCCCCATTTCCACGTGGTTGACCGGCGGGCCGACGGCCTGGCTTTCCAACGCGCCGCCCGAGGCGATGACCGTCTCGCCCGTCTCCGGATCGGTGAAGTGGGAGCGGGCGCGGCCTTCCCAGAAGAGGTCGGTGAAGTACGCCGCGTTGATGGGCGAGTTCGCCGCGCGTCCCGTCACCTGCGGCTGGAGGCCGAAGGTTGGATCTCGGAAAAAGTCGTTGTTCACATTGGCGCGGATCACGCCCGGCGACCCGCGCCGGTCGTCCGGCGTGCCGATGATGCCGTCGGGCCCGGGGTGGATCGCGATGCGATTGTCCGCCCCGCCGCGGCTCATGGTGTGGCAGGTCGCGCAGGCCACGGTGTTGCTTGAGGAAAGCTGCTCGTCGAAGAACAGGATCTTGCCGAGGATGCGCTTGGGCTCGGTGATCGGGTTCTCCGGCGGCACGGGCACCGGCGGCACGGAGGCAAAGGCGAGGTAAGAGCCGCCGACAAGCGCGGCCGTCCCAATGGGCAGGCCGGCGAAAAGAGCGGCGATCAACGTACGACCGGGCTTTGAAGTCTGCATTTCTGTGCGCTCCGCGACGGGGAGGGGCAACGCGGTTGTCCGCGGCCCATTGCGGAAATTCCGCAAAAAGCCGCGCGGGCGCAAGAAACTACCGCGCGGCAGGGCGGGCTGCAACCCAACTGCCTGTTAGATCATGGCTTGCGATGTCCGGGAGCGATACTTGTCGGTTATCGCTCAGTCGCCGCCGCCGAGGGTCTTGGGCCCGAACTTCCCGGCGACGCGCTCCATGTACCCCTCACCCTTGCGCTCGTACTTGGTGAAGCCCATGCGCTCCAGGTTCTTGTTGCTCAAGGTGGACTTGGCCTTGATGGGCGACCACGGGCCCGCGATCGCGGGGGCGACGATGGCGCGACGCACAGGCTCACCCGTTTCCGGATGCTTCGTGAGCGGGTCGTCCTTCATCGGCTGCACGATCTCGAAGGTCCGGCCGGTGGGCTGGCCCTTCTTGTCCAGGATCTCGTACACGTACGTGGGCATGCGGAATTCTATACCTCGTCAGCCGAAAACCCGGCCACTTTCGATGTCCATCAGCTTCCACTGAAGCTGCTTGCACATCTTCATCAGGACGGGCAGGGCGATGTCCTCGTCGCTGACGGAGGCGATGGCCTGGGTGATGGTGTCCACCGAAGTGGGGACTTCCACGGTCATGCCCGGTCCGTAGAGGAACTCCGTGCCGGAGTTGGAGGGCAGGGCCCCGTCCGGGGCGGTGTTGAACGAAGCCAGCTTCTGGGTGAACTCACGGCGTGAGCCCAGAGGGGCGGGGCCGCCGTTGCGCTCGGGGCCCATGATCACGAGCTGTCGGCGCTTGCGGGCCACTTATTCCTCGTCCCCTTCGACCTCGTTGAGCAGCTCGACGGCGGTGTCGAGGAGCTTGATGAGGGGGACGGGCTTCTGGAGGTACTTGTCCACCCCGAGGCTCTCCGCGTACGCCTGGTGCCGCTTGCCCTCGTTGGCCGTGACCATGATCACGATGGGGCTGTCCTCGCACCCCTTGATCTTCTCGAGGGCCAGGAAGCCCGAGCGCTTGGGGAGCATCATGTCGAGGACGACGATGTCCGGCGGCTCCTCGCGGCAGATGCGCACGGCCTCGTTGCCGTCCATCGCGCACTGCGTCAGGGCGCCTTCCGCCTGGAAGGCCGCGTCGAAGGACTCCAGAATGTCGCGGTCGTCGTCAACGATCAGCACTTTGACGTCGGTCAGCCGACCCGTGCCTTGCATCATCATGATGGCGGTCTCCCGGCGCGGCCCCTGGGGCCTATGCCACACTGTACCGCGCGTTTCCGCGATCGGATGCCTCAAACCGCCAGGGCCAGGGTATCCCTCCGGCTGCGCTCGATAACCTTTTCGACGTCCTCGGGGGTCATCCAGGGCAGGCTCAGGAGCTTTTCCTTGAGCTGCGGCGGGAAGGGCTTGTTGTGGCGTTCGTGGGGGGGACGGGAACGCCAGATGCGGTGCATCCAGAAGTACTGCTCGGGGGCGCGGCGGACCATCATCTCGATGGCCCGGCGGTAGCGGGCGGTCAGATAAAACAGCGGATCGGGCTGCGTGGACCAGTCCTGCGGGCCGAAGGTGTCCACCAGCTCGACGGAGTACCGCAGGCTGGGGCTCTCGGGCGTGGACTCAAACTGCAAGCCGCCGGAGGGTGTGTCGATCCATGAGCCCTCGGGCGTGGGCTCGCCCTGGCGCATGCGGCGGGCCATGCCGCAGACGATGGTGGCGTTGGCCTGCATCGCGAGCAGACCGATCATCTTGTAGGTGGAGGTGAGGCGGCCGAAGAAGGGGGTGAAGAGCCCTCGGTCGCCCCCCGACTGGTCCGCGACGAGCCCGATGGGGTGCCCCGCCTTCAAAACCGGGGGCAGGGCGCGGACGGCCCCGAACTTGGAAACCAGCGTCAGGCCGCGGCGTTCGCGGGTGTCGCGCAGCCAGTGGTCCAGCGGTTCGCTGTCCAGCGGGCGGTACACCGCGTGCATCGGGAAGCCCAGCATCGAGATGGCGTAGCCGATCAGCTCCCAGTTGCCCACGTGCCCGGTGATGAGGATGACCGGCCCGGAGCGGAGCAGGTGCGACAGGCCGGGGCCGATGTCGGTGAAGACCAGGTGCTTGAGGAAGCCCTCGTGCGTGATGAGGCGCGGGGCGAAGGCGATCTCGACACCGAGCTGCGCGAGGTGCTGGTAGCTGTGAATCGCGTACTGGCGCACGCGCTCCTGCGGCCATTCTGGAAAGGCGTCGGTCAGGTTCTGGACCGCGCGGTTGAAGTGCTTGGGGAGAAACCGCGGCACGACCCGCCCCAGGGCACGGGCGACGTTCATCGAGGATGTGAGGCCCAGCGTCAGCGGGATGGTCATGGCCGACCGTGCCGCGATCGCCTGCGCCGCCTGCACGATCTTGGGCTTCTTCTTGCGCTTCCGCGGCGGGAGGTGCTTGGGTGGAGGTGCGGGGTCGGCCATTGGGGGGATGATGGTAGAAAGAAAACGGCCGGCCCGGAGAGGGGCCGGCCGCGAGGGGTTCAGGGAAAGAACGCCGCGGAGTTGCGGGCCGTCAGCGGGCCGCGCGGGCGGGGGTCTTGGAAATGAGGGTGTAGAGGCGGTTCTCGCTGATGACCGGGACGCTGGTCGCGGTGGCGCGGCGGTAGAGGTCCTCGTAGCGCTCGACCTCACGCTGGCGGCGGATGTACTCCTGCACGACCTCGAGGGGAGCGTCGGAGGAGGGACGGGGCGGGACGACGGGGGTCTCGCCCAGGACGAGGAAGTCCACGTCGCCGGTGAGGTCGTCGGCGATCCGGCCGCCCCAGGCCTGGATCATGGTGGCGATGTCCTGGCGCTCCATGCTGGTGGCGACGCCGTCGCGGTTGGCGTCGAAGTTGCCGAAGACGACGAACTTGTAGGACTTGTTGGGGTCGTAGATCGGGTTGGCGATCACGTCGCCCTTGACGACGGGGTTGCCCTTGACCTCGGAGACGATGCGGCAGGTGGAGCTGTTCTCACCGACGTTGATGACCTCGATGAGGGCCTTGCCGCGGGGGTAGTTGCCGTTCTCGTCGGGCTTCACGGCGGCGGCGGTGGGGTAGACGTTGAAGGTCATGCCCAGGGCGATCTTGTCGCGGGAGCCGCGGTTGATGAAGACCTGGTTGTCACCGGGGCTGGTGCCGAGGATGGTGCCGTCGACGAGGGCGGACTCGTCGTCGGCACGGTAGAGCTCGCCAGCCTTCTGCTGGCGGAGGGCGCTGAGCTGGCCCTTGAGCACGAGGTTCTCCTCGTTGGCCTTGGCGAGCTGGTCCTGAAGGCTCTTGATCCGCTCATCGGCCTCGGAGAGCTGGCGCTCGCGCTGGGCATCGAGCATCTTCTTGTACTCCTCGACACCGAGGCGGTAGCCGTCGCTCTCGGCCTTGATCTGGGAGATCTCGGCGGCGAGGGTGTCGATGGTCCGCTGGTGGTCGGCGCGGAGGCGGGCGACGCGCTCGACCTCGTTCTGCAGGTCGGCCATCGCCTTCTGACGCGCGGCCTTCTCCTGCTCGAGCTGCGCCTGGAGGTTGCTGATCTCCGCCGCACGCTCGTTGAGCTTGGCCATCAGGGTGGTGTTCTCAAGGCCCGCGGCCTTCATCTTGGCCGCCAGGTCGCTGGCCTTGTCGCGACGGCTGCCCGTGGCGAGCTGCATCGTCGCGGCCTGGGACTCCAGCAGGTAGGCGACCAGGGACTGGTTGTTCTTCCGAGCGTCCGCGATGAGGTTGCGGATGTCGTCGCGGTTGCGCTCGATGTCCTTGATGATCTCGATGTTGCTCTGGTTGGCCGTTTCCAGAAGACGAGTCTTGTCGCTGTACTTGCCGTAGAAGACGGCGAAAGCGACAAAGAAACCAACGGTGGTGAGGCTGAGAATCGTGACAGCCACACCCATTCCGACACTCGTGCTGGTCCGACCGGCCATGATGAAGGCTCCACTCAGGTTGGGGGTGCGGCGGGAGGCAAGCAGCCCCGCAACCCTTGGCAGCGCAAGGGCACGCCGGCACCGACGGTACGCATTGGGTCCGACCGGGGTTTCCGGACGGGGCTGGTCAGTGTCCCTGAACCGCGGGGCGGCGTCAAGGGGAGGGATCGGTTAGGGGATTGTGCCCCAGGGGGCCTGTCGCCCGCGCGGGGGATGTGCCGGGAAATGTGGATGGGGCCGCCCCGTGAAAGCGGTGGGTATTGTGTCGGCCATGATCCCGAAGTGGCTGGCGGCGGTGCTGTTGCTGGTTGGTTCGAACGTGTTCATGACCTACGCGTGGTACTACCACGTGAAGGCGAAGACGTGGCCCTTGCTGACGGCGATCGTCGTTTCTTGGCTGATCGCAGGGGTGGAATACTGCCTGCAGGTGCCCGCGAACCGGATCGGGCACGTGAACTTCGGGGGGCCCTTCACGGCCCCGCAGCTCAAGGTGATTCAGGAAGCCGTGACGCTCACGGTGTTCGCGGTGTTCTCGCTCGCGGTGCTGCAGGAGCGGCCTCGGGGGACGGATATCGCCGCGTTCGTGCTGATCTTCGCGGGCGTGGTGGTGTCCACGATGGGGCCGACGTTGATGCCCTGGCTGAACGGAGCGGGGCGGTGAGCGGCGGCCGAATCTCGTGGACGCGGCGATTGAAGCTGCTGTCCGGCCCGCTGCTGGCGACGCTGGTGTATCTGCTCGTGCCGCGGGAGCTGCGCGATGCGTCGGGCGAGGTGGTGGCGACGCTCAGCGAAAACGGCCGTGTGGCGATGTCGGTGACGGTGCTGATGACGGCGTGGTGGCTGACGGAGGCGATCCCGCTGGAGGCGGCGGGACTGCTGCCGCTGGTGCTGCTGCCGGCGCTGGGGGTGATGGACCTGAAGCACGTCGCGCCCTCATACGCGGACCCGGTGATCTTCCTGTTCCTGGGGGGAATGCTGCTGGGGGCGGCGCTGGAGCGGTGGGGTTTGCACCGGCGCGTGGGGTACACGGCTGTTGCGTGGCTGGGGCGAAGCCCGTCGATGCTGGTGGGCTCGATCCTCGCCGCGTCGGCTTTCCTGAGCATGTGGGTGAGCAACACCGCCACGGCGGTGATGATGCTGCCCATCGCCGCAAGCGTGGTGCTGATCGTGAGCGAGGAGGCGGGTGCCGGGCGTGAGCAGCAGGTGAGGAACCTGGGGCTCTGCGCGGTGCTGGCGGTGGCCTACGGCGCTTCGATCGGCGGTGTGGGCACGCTCATCGGCACGCCGCCCACCGCGTACCTGGCGGGCTTTGTGCGCGAGCGCTACGGGCAGACGCTCACCTTCGCGGAGTGGATGGTCGTGGGCGTGCCGATCGTCATCCTGACCGGACTTGTGGCGTGGGCGCTGCTGACGCGGTTCATTTATCCGATCGAGGGCCTTTCGCTGGGCGCGGCGAGGGCGAAGTTCGCAGAGCACCGGCGGGCCTTGGGACCGCTGAGCGCGCCGGAGTGGCGGGTGCTCGGCGTCTTCGTGCTCACAGCGACGGCGTGGGTGGTGGTGCCCCTGCTGATGCGGAATCCGGATGTGAAGAGCGCGCTGTCGTGGGGCTCGGGTGCGGACGCGGGCGTGCGCGTCAGCGACGCGGCGATCGGGTTGGCAGGCGGGCTGCTGCTCTTCCTGATTCCCACGGGAAGCGATCAAGCCCGCTCGCTGTTGACGTGGGAAGAAGCGGCGCGCGTGCCCTGGGGCGTGCTGCTGCTCTTCGGCGGCGGGCTGGCGATGGCCGACACGATCGACAAGACGGGGATCGACGATTACCTCGCCGGGCTGGGCGGATTCATGGCCGGGTGGCCGGTGTGGGTCGTGGTGCTGGTGGTTGCGCTGTCGGCCACCTTCCTGTCGGAAGTGACGAGCAACACCGCGCAGACGGCGGTGATGCTGCCGGTGGGGGCGGCATTGGCCGAGCGCCTTGGCGTCCCTGCGGCGGTGGTGGTGGTGCCGGGTGTGCTCGGGGCGTGCCTGGCCTTCATGCTGCCCGCGGGCACGCCTCCCAACGCGATCGTGTTCGCGAGCGGACGCATCACCATCCGTCAGATGGCGTGGGCGGGGCTGTGGCTGAACTTCGCCTGCGGCGGTGTGGTGGCGTGCTTCGTGCTGTTCATGATGAAGATGGGTTGGATGCCGGGCGGCTCGTGGTAGATCAGTCCTGCACGGCGATGTAGCCTCGCCGGACGCCGAAGCCCGTCGAGCGGGTGACGTTGAACTGGATTCCGTTCGCGTAGTTGACGGACGACGCGAGCTTGCGGAACTGCTCCGCGCTCGTGATCTGCCCCGTGGCGTTGCCCTGGCGATAGCCGCTGATGACGTCGCCGGGCTGGAACTCCGCCGCGGCGGCGCGGCTGTCGGGGTCCAGCTCCATGACCATCACCCCGCGGAGGCGCGGCTGGCCGATGGCCTCGGCCATCTCGGGCGTGAGCGTGCGCACGCGCATGCCCAGGGCCGGGATGTCGGTGTAGCCGATCGCCGTGGCCTGGTCGGCGAGCGTCACGGCGATCTCCCGCGGCTTGCCGTCGCGGAGGACTTCAAGCACCACGCGCGTGCCGGGCGGCGTGAGCGCAATGGCGCTGCGCAGGCGAGCCTCGTTGAGCGCCCGGCCCTGAAAGCGGGTGATGATGTCGCCGGCCTTGAGGCCCGCGCGCTCGGCGGGGCTGTCCTCGGCGACGGTCTCGATGGTGACGCCGGTGGGGGAGGCGTCGGAGAGGCCCACGCCCAGCCAGCCGCGGACGACCTTGCCGTGGGCGATGATGTTCTCGACGACGGCCTTGGCGATGTTGGAGGGGATGGCGAAGCCGATGCCCTGGTAGCCGCCGGTGCGCGAGGCGATGGCGGAGTTGATGCCGATGACCTGACCCTGAAGGTTGAGGAGCGGGCCGCCGGAGTTGCCGGGGTTGATCGCCGCGTCGGTCTGGATGAAGTCCTCGTGGACGCGCCCCGTCTCACGCGGCGTGATGGAGCGTCCCTTGGCGGAGACGATGCCCGCGGTGACGGTGTTCGAAAGCCCGAAGGGGCTGCCGATGGCGACGACCCACTCGCCCACTTCAAGGGCGTCGGAGTCGCCGAAAGTCACGGGAGTGACGTTGGAGGGCAGGTCGTCGGGGTCCACGCGCAGGACGGCGATGTCGGTGGGCTCGTCTCGCCCCACCAGGCGGGCGGTCAGCTCGCGCCCGTCGAAGAAGCGGACCTTGATCTCCTCCGCGGCACGCGAGCCGCTGACGATGACGTGGTTGTTCGTGACGATGTAGCCGTCGCGGCTGATGACAAAGCCCGAGCCCAGCCCCGTCTCGCGGATGCTCGAGCTGATGGGCGTGCCGAACCAGTCGCGCGTATAGACGCGGTTGCGCTGCGTGACGTGGACGACCGAGGGCTCCACGTTCTGCGCCACGGACTTAAAGGCGTTGGAGAGCCGTCTGGCGAAGGCGATGTCCTCGGGGGCCGCGGCGTCGGAGGTGGGCGTCGCGGGCGGGGCGCTCTGGATGACGGGCTGAGGCTCCGTGGACTGCCCGCACGCCGCGGGGGACATGGCCAGGGCGGAGAGCAGCAGGGTGGTCAGGGCTTGGGAGGGCTTGGACATAAAGCTCCTTGTCATGATGGAGTATTCGACGCAGGAGGGGGCGTCCGTGTTCATTGGGGAATGAGGGGACGGTCTGTCTCTACTTAACGCACAGGCGGGGGGCACGGATTGCAGCCCGCGCGGCGTCCGAACGTGGGACGGATGCAAGCGGTGTGCCGGTCAGGTGCCGCGGGTGTTGCCGAACAGGTCGAGATGGAGGCGGTGGCAGTAGCGGAAGCCCCGGTCGAGGCAGGCCCGGGTGATCCACGCCTTTGCGTCCGGAGAAGGCGGCGAGGTGCCTTCGGGCATGAGCAGCACGTCCGAGGGCTGCCAGTTTGACAGTTGGGCCAGCAGGGCGTCGATCTCGTTGAGGTCGGCGGGGTCGGAGACGACGAACTTGAGCTGGTGCTCGGGGTAGTCGGCGAGGAGCTGATCGAGGACGGGGATGTTCAGCCGACGCTCCTCGTGCCGCTGCGCCCAGACGGGGTCCTGGCGCGGCGTGGAGTTTGAGAGCTTGGGGCTGATCGACATGAGGTCGCAGGGCAGGGAGCGGTGGATCGTGCCCGCGGTCTCGATGGTGATGTGGATGTTGTGCGCACGAAGCGCGCGGGCGAGGTCTTCCAGCGCCGGGAAGAGCATCGGTTCGCCGCCGGTCAGGACGGCGTGCGCGGCGTTGTGCGCATGGGCTTCTTCGACGAGCGCGTCAATGGAGCGCTGATCGCCCTCGGGGTTCCAGCTTGCATAAGGCGTGTCGCACCACGCGCAGCGGAGGTTGCAGCCGCTGGTACGGATGAAGAACGAGGGGACGCCGCTGAGCTTGCCTTCGCCCTGGATGGAAAAGAAGGTCTCGGCGATGGGCAGCGCTGGAGGCACCGGGAAGTTTAGGGAAGAAGGCGTGGGGCGGAATCAGACGTAGCGGGTGGGGTCGGGGACGCCCGCCTGCTCAAAGCCGCGCCGGCGGAGGCGGCAGGAATCGCAGTGGCCGCAGGCGCGCCCGTCCGGCGCGGGGTCGTAACAGCTTGTGGTGAGGGCGTAATCCACGCCCAGCGAGTGGCCCTGCCGGATGATCTCCGCCTTGGAGAGCGTGACCAGCGGCGTGTGAACCTGGAAGCGTGCGCCTTCAACGCCCGCCTTCGTCGCGAGGTTGACGGTCTGCTCGAAGCTGCGGATGAACTCGGGGCGGCAGTCGGGGTAACCGCTGTAATCCACGGCGTTGACGCCGATGAACAGGTCCGCGGCGTGCAGCGTTTCGGCGTACGCCGCGGCAAGCGAAAGGAAGATGAGATTGCGCGCAGGGACGTAGGTGATGGGAATGTCCGAAGCGTTCGGCTGGTCGCCGCTGTCCTTCGGAACGGGAATGTCCGCCGTGAGGGCTGAGCCGCCGATGGCGCGGAGGTCAAGGGTGAGCGTCATGTGCGAAGCGGCCTGCAGGTGCGCGGCGATAGCCGCGGCTGCCGTCAGCTCGTGGCGGTGGCGCTGGCCGTAGTCGAAGGAGAGGCAGTGGCAGACGTAGCCGCGGGAGCGGGCGATCGCGAGGACGGTGGCGGAGTCGAGGCCGCCGGAGAGCAGAACGATGGCTGGGGAAGACACGGTGAAAGGCTCGGTAACGCTGCTTGCCCGGTTTTCGTCGTGGAACTCAGTCACAGCTTGCGGAGCACCGCGGCGTGGGGCGGCTTGTCGGTGCACATCTTGCGCTCGTAGTTGGTGCCGACGAGCTGGCCCTCGCCGACCCACTCCGGCGGGGTGAAGGGCAACAGCTCAAAGGGAGCGGAAGCGTCGGGAGAGCGAGGCTGGGTCCAGCGCTTGAAGTGCTCCATGTCCCATTCCCAGAGCTCGTCGTGATCGGTGACGACGCGCAGCTCCCCGCCGGGGATGAGGGTGCGATGCGCTTCCTGAAGGAAGCGGTCCTGAATGACGCGGTTCTTGTGGTGCTTCTTCTTCGGCCAGGGGTCGGAGAAGTAGAGGTGAATGACGGAGAGGATGCCGGAGGGGCACCGCCAGCGGAGGAAGTCCGAGGCGTCGGCGCGGAGCAGGCGGACGTTGCGCAGGCCCGCGCGACGGACGCGGTCCGCGGCGTAGAGGTAAAACTCTCGCGCCCATTCGATGCCGAGAAAGTTGACATCGGGGTTCGCGCGCGCCGTTTCAAGAATGAACGAGCCCTTGCCGGGGCCTATTTCAAGCTCGAGCGGGCGCGAGGGATCGGGGAACCACCGGCGGGGATCGACGAATCCTGCCTGTGGGTCCGTCAGGGCCTCGTCGGGCAGCGAGGGCAGTTCCTGCGATGTGACGCCGACGATGCCCGGGGCGTCATCAAGGTCGCGGCCGTGTCCTAAGCCGAAAGACATGAGCGTGGATTATTGGCGGCTTGAAGGGGCATGCCGTGGAATGGGCGGGGTAGAAGGCGAGCGATTAATCATCCGTGAGGCGGGTTAGGACGTATAAGTGAATGTCCGGGAACGTTGAAGTCGGCTCAGAGGAAGGCTTCGAAAGGCCGATATCAGCATGAGGGGGTGGTCGCCGTAGGGCCGCAGGCAGCGGAGGGCAGGGCCATGAACGAGTTCCGCTCGGCAGCGTCGCAGGATGTGCGGAAGGAAACCTCGGGGGCCGGAAGGGAGCTTGCCGGCCTGATCGAGCAGCGGCTCGACCGTCAGAAGTTCCAGGATCACCACTGGACCGGGACGTTCTGGGAATACCTGGACATCTGCGCCGCGAACCCGATGGTGGTGCGCAACGCGTACCAGCGGCTGTACGACGCCGTGCTCGCGCACGGCTACGAGAAGTACAAGCTCTTCAAGAAGGACGTCACGCGCTACCACTTCTTCAGCGACCCCTTCGACAACGGCGCGGATGCCATCTTCGGCCTCGACTTCGCGCTGATGCAGCTTGTGGACTTCCTCCGCTCCGCGGCGGAGGGCTACGGCACCGACAAGCGCATCCTGCTGCTCCACGGCCCGGTGGGGAGCAGCAAGAGCACGATCGCACGACTGCTGAAGAAGGGGATCGAGGCCTACAGCCGCACGCCCGAGGGCGCTCTGTACAGCTTCTCGTGGATGCTCGACGAGAACTGCGAGGTGACCGGCAGCAGGGGCGCGGGCGCTGTCAGAACGCACGAGTACCCCTGCCCCATGCACGAGGACCCGCTGGTGCTGATACCGCGCGAGGCGCGCGAGGAGGTGCTGGCGAAGCTGAACGCCAACTACACCAGCCGGACGCACAACGGCCGCCTGCGCGTGAACGGCGAGCCCGATCCCTTCTGCCGCAAGATCTTCGAGGATCTGATGGCCTTCTACGAGGGCGACTTCCGCAAGGTGATGGACCACGTGAAGGTCCGGCGGATCATCCTCAGCGAGAAGGACCGCGTGGGCATCGGCACCTTCCAGCCCAAGGACGAGAAGAACCAGGACAGCACCGAGCTGACCGGCGACATCAACTACCGCAAGATCGCGCAGTACGGCAGCGACAGCGACCCGCGCGCGTTCAACTTCGACGGCGAGCTGAACATCGCCAACCGCGGCATCTGCGAGTTCATCGAGGTGCTCAAGCTCGACGTCGCGTTCCTGTACGACCTGCTCGGCGCGTCGCAGGAGCACACGATCAAGCCCAAGAAGTTCGCCCAGACCTACATCGACGAGGTGATCCTGGGCCACACCAACGAGCCGGAGTACAAGCGCCTCCAGAGCAACGAGATGATGGAGGCGTTCCGCGACCGCACGATCAAGATCGACATCCCCTACAACATCCGCCTCAGTGACGAGATCAAGATCTATCAGAAGGACTTCGGGCCCGACCGCATCCGCAACATGCACATCGCGCCGCACACGCTGGAGGTGGCGGCGATGTGGGCGGTGCTCACGCGCCTGGAGGAGCCCAAGAAGGCGGGCCTGACGCTGCTCCAGAAGATGAAGCTCTACGACGGCAAGAGCATCCCCGGCTTCACCGAGGACAGCGTGCGCGAGCTGAAGGAAGAGGCCCCGCGTGAGGGCATGACCGGGATCAGCCCCCGCTACATCCAGGACAAGATCAGCAACGCCCTGGTCAGCCGTCAGGCGGTGGACGAGAAGGGCATCAACCCCTTCATGGTGCTCAACGAGCTGGAGGAAGGGCTGAGCCACCACTCCCTCATCAGCGACGAGAACCTCAAGAAGCACTACCGCGAGCTGCTCGCCGTCGTGAAGGAGGAGTACGAGGACATCATCAAGGGCGAGGTGCAGCGGGCGATCAGCGCCGACGAGGACGCGATCCGCCGCCTGTGCGCGAACTACATCGAGAACGTCCGGGCGTACACGCAGAAAGAGCGCGTCCGCAACAAGTACACCGGGCGCGACGAGGAGCCGGACGAGCGGCTGATGCGCTCGATCGAGGAGAAGATCGAGATCCCCGAGAGCCGCAAGGACGACTTCCGCCAGGAGATCATGAACTACATCGGCGCCCTGGCGCTCGACGGCAAGAAGTTCGAGTACAACACCAATGCGCGCCTCTACCGGGCCCTCGAGCTCAAGCTCTTCGAGGATCAGCGGGACACCATCAAGCTCAAGAACCTGGTCAGCAGCGTCGTGGACGACGAGACCCAGGCCAAGATCGACGTGGTGAAGCAGCGCCTCATCAAGCAGTTCGGCTACAACGACACCAGCGCCACGGACGTGCTCAACTACGTCGCCAGCATCTTCGCCCGGGGCGACAGCAAGAGCCGCTGAGCCCCCTCCCCGCCGGGGGAATCCGTGTCCACGCCGGTCCTGCACCGCTCGTCCTTCGGGGCGGTGCGGCGGGGGTTCGGGCGGACCGGGCCGAGCCGAGCGACCCTATACTCACGTCCTATGGGCATCGAAGCGGCACTTCCTGTTGACGGGTTCCTGACCACCCAGCTCCGGCACGTCATCAACTGGGCGCGCCGGTCCTCCCTGTGGCCGATGCCGTTCGCCACGGCGTGCTGCGGGATCGAGCTGATGGCCACCGCCTGCTCCCGTTACGACCTGGCCCGCTTCGGGGCGGAGGTGATGCGTTTCAGCCCGCGCCAGGCGGACCTGCTCATCGTGGCGGGGCGGATCTCCGTGAAGATGATGCCCGTGCTGCAGCGGATCTACGAGCAGATGCCCGAGCCCAAGTGGGTGATCTCGATGGGGGCGTGCGCCAGCACCGGCGGTGTGTTCGACAACTACGCCGTGGTGCAGGGGTGCGACCAGTTCATCCCGGTGGATGTGTACGTGCCGGGGTGCCCGCCGCGGCCGGAGCAGCTGATCGAGGGCGTGATGGCGATTCAACGCCACATCGACAAGGAAGGCCTGCCGCCGCCGGGGGGCAAGCGTGCCCCGCTGGAGGTGGTGGTGCAGCCGACGCACACGCCGCGGGCGCAGCCCGTCGGGCTCACGATGGGCGTCTAAAGGACCAGGAAAGGAGAGGAACGTGGGAACGTTTCACGTCGATCAGTTCTTGGTGGTGATGGGGACCTTCTTCCTCATGCTCCTGGTGATCGCCAGTCTGCTCGGCGACAACGGCTGAGCACGCCGGACCGGCAAGCAAGTTTGACGGACGAGTGATTGATCGTGACCCGACCCGGCCGAGCCGGGGGACTGGTCACGTTGTTCTTTTACGCGGGGCCAGGGCGAAGGCCAGGCCGAAGGCCGCCATGAGGCCGGAGAACGCGGCCAGGGGCAGGGTGATGCCCGCCGCGGCGAGGGCGTCGCCGTAGAAGTTGCGCGTGGGGCCGGTCTGACCGGCGTTGGGCATGAGCTGAAGCGCCGCCTGGTGCTCCCATGTGTTCTCGTGCAGCTCCCCTTCCTTGGGCTTCTTGAGGCCGCGGGCGGTGGGGTAGCGCAGGGTCTGGTGCTCGATGGAGCCGTCGGGCTTGAACTCGTAGAAGTCGAATACCCAGTTCTTCTTCCAGACGGAGCCCCAGGTGGCGGGGTCCACGCCCGCGGGGGGCGTGCGGGTGACGATGGCCAGGCGGTCCTTGCCGGCGTCGATCTGTGCCTGGAACTCCTCCTCGGTCATGCCGCTGCGCGGGGCGAAGCGCAGCACGCGTAGCCAGTTCTCGTGGCTCTTGAGGCCGGGAAGGTCGTAACGGCTGGGGATGGTGACGTCGAGGGGAAGCTCCAGCTCGCCGTAGTGGACGATGAGCTTCGGGCGTTCGGGGTCGGACTTGTCGTCTTTCAGGGTGATGTCGCGCCCGGCGAAGGAGAAGCGGCGGGCGTCCACGGGCTGGAAGGCGAAGATCAGCCGCGGATTTTCCTCGTGGAAGCGGCGGACCCGCTGAACCATGACCACGGTGGAAGCGGCAAGCACGGCCAGCCCGGAAAGTGCGATGGTCCAGGCGATGGCGCGGCTGCGTTCCATGAGCGTGTGTTCTACGCCGGCTCAGTGGCCGGTCGAGGCGGGGGCGTGGTGCGGGTCGTCGGCGGAGAGGGCGCCGGAGGTCCCGAAGCGGGGGAAGGTGCGGTTGGCGTCGGGCAGCGCGTGCCCGCCGTCGTGACCGTGGCCGTGGTGATGGGGGGAGACGTCCGCCTTGATCATCTCGAACTCCGCCTCAGCCGCGGCGACGTTGCCGTTGTGCTTGTCGAGGAGCTTCTGCATGAAGCGCTCCCGCGCGGCGACGACCAGGGGCTTGTCGCCCGTCCCGACGACCTGCTTGCCGGTGCCGCCGGCGACGATCGCCCCGGCCTTCTGGGGCTCGATCACGTCGCGGGAGAGCAGGTCCAGGCCGGTGAAGAAGAGGAAGAGCGCCAGCGCCCCCATCGTGAAAAGCATCAGGATCGTGTTGATGGGGTTGTCGTAGCGGAGCTGCATGAAGTAGGCCATGACGAGCAGGGCCTTGACGGTGGCGATGGACATCGCGACCACGACGTTCACCCACCAGGGCAGCACGATGTGGAAGTAGTTCTGGATGCCCACTTCGAGCTGGGCCAGCCCCACGGTGAGGACCGTGAAGAAGAGCAGCGCGGCGAGCACGAGGCGCAGCGTGAAGGGCCCGATGATGACGTGGGCGGCGTGCTGGCCGTGCCCCTCGAAGCCGTGGGGGTCGAGCTCGTTGAACGCGGCGGAGTTGGCGGGAGAGTGGGCCATGGTCAATAGGTCCTTGGTCGGATAGGTCCTATCAGTGAATCAGGTACAGGAGGGGGAAGAGGAAGATCCAGATGAGATCGACGAGGTGCCAGTAGAGGCCGACGATCTCGACCATGGTGTAGTGCGTGGGGCCGTAGTAGCCCTTGTTCACGCGGAGAAGCACGCGGAAGATCAGCACCATCCCGATGATGACGTGGAGAGCGTGGATCGCCGTGCCGCAGTAGTACACCGACCACCACATGGGGATGTCGGCGTTCTGGGCGAAGGGGTGGTCGAAGAGCGAGCCGGGACGCTTGCCGCCGTAGCCCTCGACGTACTGGAAGAGGCCGAAGAGGGCGGTCTTGCCCTCGACGACCGTCGCGGCGTGGTGGCTCAGCGCGGGGTCAAGGACGAAGAAGTAGCCCGACCACTTCGGGGTGTACTCGAAGAGGATCTTGATCGCCAGGAAGAGCAGCCCGCAGAGCAGGGTGATGACGAGGTTGAGCTTGGCGCGGGAGAAGAGGCCCTTCTGCACGCAGTAGATGCTCGCCGCCATCGTGTAGCTGGAGATCAGCAGGATGACGGTGTTCAGGCCGCCCCAGCGCCAGTCGAGGGCCTGGGAGCCCTCGGCGTACGCGGCGGGGTAGAGCGACCGGAAGATGAAGTAGGCGCAGAAGATGCCGCCGAAGAGCAGCACTTCGGTGGAGAGGAAGAGCCAGAAGCCGAACTTGACGGCGTCAAACTCTTCCGCGCTGGAGCGCCAGTGGTGGCCGTGGATGTACCGCTGCCAGCGTTGCAGGGTGCCGAGTTCGCGGGTGTCGAGAGTGCTCATGGGTGGCTGATCCGTGGCTTAGTGGCTGGCGACGGCGCGATGCTCTTCGGGAATCGGGTAGTCGCTGGGGTCCCAGTGGTGGGGAACAACGCTCTCGAAGTCGTAGGGCCCGTGGGTGACGATGGGCTCGTGCGGGAAGTTGTGCTCCTCCGGCGGCGAGTCGGCGAGCCACTCGAGGGTGAGGCCGCCCCACGGGTTGGCGGGGGCCTTGCGACCGGTCGCGAAGGAGGCGAGGAAGACGAAGAGGTGGATGAGGAAGCCGACGAGGAGGATGAAGGAGCCGACCGTCGAGATCTGGTGCAGGAGCTGGAACTCGTCCACGTAGGAGGCGTAGCGGCGGGGCATGCCGCGGGCGCCCAGGAAGAACTGGGAGAAGAAGGTCACGTTGAAGCCGATGAAGACGACGAGCGCGCCGAGGATGGCGAGCGGCTCGTTGTACATGCGGCCGAACATCTTGGGCCACCAGTGGTGGAGGCCGGCCATGAAGGCCATGATCGTGCCGCCCATCATCACGTAGTGGAAGTGCGCCACGACGAAGTAGGTGTCGTGGAGGTGCAGGTCGGTGGAGAGGGTGGCCAGCGGCAGGCCCGTCAGGCCGCCGATCGAGAAGGTGAAGAGGAAGATGAGGGTGTAGACCATCGGCGCGTTGAGCGCGATGGAGCCCTTGTAGAGCGATGAGATCCAGTTGAAGACCTTGATCGCGGTGGGGATCGCCACGAGGAAGGTGAGGGCGGAGAAGACCATGCTCGCCAGCTCGGACATGCTGGCGAACATGTGGTGGCCCCACACGATGAAGGAGACGCCCGCGATGCCCAGCGACGAGAAGGCGATGGCGCGGTAGCCGAAGATCTTCTTGTGGCTCTGGACCGCCAGGACGTCGGAGATGATGCCCATGCCCGGCAGGATCATCACGTACACCACCGGGTGGCTGTAGAACCAGAAGAAGTGCTGGAAGAGCACGGGGTCGCCGCCCAGGGCCGGGTCGAAGATGCCCACCCGGAAGATGCGCTCGAACATGAGCAGCAGCAGCGTGATGCCGATCACCGGCGTCGCCAGCACCTGGATGATCGCCGCGGCGTAGAGGGCCCACGCGAACAGGGGCATGTCGAACCACCCCATGCCGGGGGCGCGGAGCTTGTGAACCGTCACGACGAAGTTGATGCCCGTCAGGATCGAGCTGAAGCCCAGCGTGAAGGCGCCCAGCACCATCAGCGTGACGCGCCAGTAGTCCGCGTCGGTCGTCGTGCTGTAGGGGGTGTAGAAGGTCCAGCCCGTGTCCACGCCGCCCAGGATGATGGCGGCCACGGCGAAGAGCGAGCCGACGACGTAGACGTACCAGCTCAGCAGGTTGAGGCGGGGGAAGGCCACGTCCTTCGCCCCCAGCATGATCGGCAGCAGGAAGTTCCCCAGCGAGGCGGGGATGCTCGGCACGATGACCATGAACACCATGATCGCGCCGTGGAGGGTGAAGATGCGGTTGTAGAGGTTGTTGCCCGCGCCGATGCCGCCCGCGTCGGGGTTGCCGAACATCTGGCCCGTGATCTTCGAGGCGCCGGTCGTCGCGTCCACGACGGTGCGGACGGGCTCGAAGAGCTCCAGGCGCAGAGCGAGCGCGGCGACGCCGCCCAGGAAGAACATGAAGAGGATGGCGACGAGGTACATGACGCCGATCTTCTTGTGATCGACGGTCGTGGCCCAATCGACGACGGTGGTCCAGAACCCACCCTTGGGCTCAAGGTAGCTGCCGTGATGGTGGGCGTGGTCGTGGGTGGCTGCCATGACGGACTCCAGCGGTGAGGCGATGCGGGGACGTCGGCGTTACTGGGGCTGAGGCGCGGCGGGCGCGCCCTGGGAATCGCCGGCGTTGGGGTTGGAGGAATCAGCGGGGGCGTCGCCCTCGGTCGTGACCGGGGGCGGGTTGACGCCCAGGGACATGATGTAGGCGATCAGCGCGTTCAGCTCGCGGTCGTTGAGCTGACCGGCGTAGGGGGTCATCTGGTTGCCGAAGCCGGAGACGATCTTCACGCTCGGCGTGAGGATCGACTCGCGGGCGTAGTTCGAGAAGAAGGCCACGTCGGACATCTGCTCGGCGGAGTAGGACTCGCCGTTGGTGAACTGACGGGCGGTGCCGAAGGCGTGCTTCCACGTCGGCCCGGTGCTCGCCGAGCCGTCCACCGTGTGGCACTGCGAGCAGCCCTTGCGGGCGTACAGCAGCTTGCCCAGCTCGATGGGGGAGAGGCTGCCGGTGCCGATGGTCTCCACCCAGCGGTCGAAGGCCGGGGCGGGCACGACGCGCAGGATCGCCGCCATCTCCGAGTGCTCATCGCCGCAGTACTCGGCGCAGAAGATCCAGTGATCCTCGTAGGGCTCGCCCGCGAGCGTCTCGATGTACTCCGGCCCGGTGTAGCGGCCGCCCTTGCTCGCGGCGGAGGCCTTGGCGGACTCCACCTCGGCGATGCTGCGCGGGTGAACCTTCGCACCGCTGGGGGCCTTGGCCCGGAACCACGTGGTCGTGTAGCGGTTCGGGAAGACGTCGATCTTGGTGCGGAAGTCCGGGACGTAGAAGGAGTGCATCACGTCCTGGCTCTCGAGGCGGAGCTTGATGTTCACTTCCGCGGGGATGTAGAAGACGGGGACCTGGCGGGCGCCGATCACCGTGAAGGCGTTGGTCTCCGAGCCGTTGGGGTAGGTCAGCCCCCAGCTCCACTTCCAGGCCCGCATGTCCATCATCACCGCATCGCCGGGGGCGACCATCTTGTCCATGTAGGACCAGAAGCCCTTGAAGAAGATCCAGACCAGGAAAAGCGTGGGGATGACGGTCCAGGCGATCTCGAGGGGGGTGTTGTGGGAGGGGCTGCGCGGCGCGATCTGGCCCTTCTTGCGGCGGTAGCGCGCGACGAAGGTGAACATCAGCGCCATCAGGAAGACGAACCAGAAGGCGCAGAACCACCACAGGAACATGCCGGTTTCGTCGGTGGAGCGTGCAAGGTCGGTGGCGCCGTCGGAGCGGAGCCAGGCCTTATGCCACCAATCGAGGCTGAAGATGTTGGCGATGGTGAGGAGCATGTTCATGGCGGTCAGTTGCCCTGCTGCGTGGAATCCTTCGGTGTCGGAGCGGCGAGGCGGGCGGCCCGGTTACGCCGGAGGCGCTCGCCGATGAAGAGGCCGCCGATGAGGGTGGTGAGGCCCACGAGCGTGATGACGCCCGCGACCTGCATGACGCGGTAGGCCTGGAGGGTGTACGAGCCCGCGTTGGGGTCGTACATGTAGCAGAAGTTCAGCATCCGGTCGCCGATGCTCTTGACGAGCTTGCCCTGGCTCGCCTCCAGCAGCGCGAGCTTGACGTCGCGCGCGGGGTAGGAGAAGCCGTAGAGGTAGCGGCTGACCCGGCCGTCGGGGGTGATGATCATGAGCGCCACGGGGTGGGAGTACGCGCCTGTGTCGAGGCGGCGGTACTTGAAGCCCAGGGCCTCGCCCAGGCGGCGGGACGCGGACTCGTCCGTGGTGTGGAACTCCCACCCGGCCTGCACCTTCTCGTCGACCTCGCGGTTGTACCCGCTGAGGTAGGAGAGCTTGGTCGAGGCGGCGAGCTTGGTGTCCTCGCCGGGATCGACGCTGAAGATCAGGGCGCGGTAATCGGTGCCGACGGTGTAGTCCAGCTCGTTGATGGTCTCCGCGAGCCGGTTCATCACGACCGTGCAGACGATGGGGCACTTGTAGTACACCATCGCGATGATGGCGGGCTTGCCGTCGTTGAAGTACTCGCCGAGGCGCACCACCTTGCCCTGGGCGTTGGTGAAGGCCACGTCCATGGGCAGGAGGTTGCCCACCTGCTCGTCCACGTCCAGCCCCTGGATCTGCGTGGGGACCTTGTCCGGCGCGAGCGTCGTCCCGCTGTTCAGCGGGGGCGGCATCATGCCCTGCCCGTGCGCGAGCGCACCGGCCGCCGCGAGCATCAGCGCGGCGGCGACGCCGCGGAGGCGCGGTTGGGTGCGGACGGGGTTGTGGGCAAGGTCGTTCACGGTCTTCAGCGGTTCTGGTTCTGGCGCTGGGCGGCGTAGCGGGCCACGGTCTGCTTCATGGCCTGCTCGATGGGAATCTGGACGGTGCGGGTCTGCTTGTTGAGCGCGGTGTAGGCGAAGGGCTTGCCGTCGGTGCCGAGCTGGGCTTCGGCCTTCGCGATGTCGGTCATCGCCTGCTTCGCGAGCTCCTGGTTCTCGACGTACAGCGCACGCATCTGGGTGCTGTAGCGGAAGAAGTACATGCACAGCGCGAGGATGACGACGACGAGCACGACGGTGATGCCGATGAACCACTTGAGCAGCGCGCCCGCGTTGACGATCGCGGCGTGCTCGTGCTGAGGCAGCCCCTCCTCGGGGGTGTGGTGGTGCCACGCGTCGGCGTGCTCGTGGATTTCAGGGGTGTGATCGTGGCCGGCCATCTCGGCGTTCCTTTCCGCGTGCGTGGTCAGACGTAGTTCTTGTGGCTCAGGGCCTCGGTCATGTACGGGTCCTTCGCGGCGACGAGCTGATGCTGGGGAACCTTCCAGATCAGGTAGCCCGCGAACAGGCCGGCGACGCCCAGGATCGCCAGAGCGTCCACCAGGAAGGAGCCGCTCACGGCCTGGCCGTCCGCGCCGATGGTCGCGGCGGGGCGGACGATCCAGAACAGGTCAGCCAGCTCCAGGACGACGGCCCACAGGCCCATGAAGATCAGGGCCTTGGGGTTGCGCTTCACCGGACGGAAGATCAGGATGAGGAAGGGAATGACGAAGTGGCCCACGATGAGCAGGCGGTTGAGCCACAGCCAGTCCTGCGTGTTGCGGAACTCGTAGAACGCCGTCTCCTCGGGGATGTTGGAGTACCAGATGAGGAAGTACTGGCTGAAGCCGATGTAGGCCCAGAAGACCGTGAAGGTGAACATCAGCTTGCCGAGGTCGTGGAAGTGCTCGCTGGTGACCGTGCCCTCGAGCTTGCCGCGGAGACGCAGCATCGCCAGCACGATGGTGGCGACGGCGACGCCGGAGTACGCCGCCCCGGCGAAGTAGTACACGCCCCACATCGTGGAGAAGAAGCCGTAGTCGATGGACATGAGCCAGTCGAACGCGGCGAAGGCGGTCGTGAGGGCGAACAGGAGCATGCCCCAGGAGGAGATGAAGCGGGCGCGGGCGGAAGGAGCCTTGTCGCCGCTTTCATCCTGCTGGAGGCTCAGGGAGCGGAGCTTCAGCGAAAGGCCGGTCCAGACCGCGCCGTAGATGAGGGCGCGGAGGACGAAGAAGGTGGGGAACGCGCCGGCGTGCATGTCCTCGTGCGCGGTGCCGGGCGTGAAGAAGTAGCCCCACTTGGCCTGAAGGGTGTGGGAGTGGGCGGCCTCGTCGCTCAGCCAGGCGAAGAGCACGCCGCGGTTGGCGATCTCGATGACCAGCGTGGGCACCACCAGGAGGAACGCGAAGGGCGCGAAGCTCGCGACGTTCTCGAACTGGCGGCGGAGCGTGGCGGTCCACCCCGCGTTGGTGAGGTGGAAGGCCATCACGAAGAAGAGCGCCCCGAGGCTCATGGCCAGCACGGCCATGGTGGTCAGGTGGTACGCCGCGAGCGCCTGCTTGAAGGTGGCGCCCATCGCGTTGGCGCCGCCGATGACGAGGGCGACGACGGCGAGGACGACGCCGACGCCGATGAGGCCCATGCCCAGGCCCTTGCCCGTTCCGGCGGGGAGGGTGATGTTCTCCGCGCGGAGCGTGACGGCGGGATCAGGGGCGTGGTGGTTGTGGTGGGCGTGTGCCGCGGCGGAACTCACTGGGGACCTCCGTTGGTGGCGGGGGCGGAATCGGCGGGCGGGTCCGGCATGCGCTCAAACTCCGCCTCGATGCGCTGACGCTGGGATTCGGGCACCTGGTCGATGGTGCCCTCCTGAGAGGCCTGCAGCGCGCGGACGTAGGCGACGACCGCCCAGGACTCTCGCTCGGAGAGAGCGTGGGCGTAGGGAGGCATCGAGCGGACGCCGTTGCGGATGACGGAGTAGATGTACCCGTCCGCCGAGAGCGGGTCCGGCGAGCTGGGGTCCGGAACCTTGTACTTGGAATCGTGGAAGTTGGCCGGGCGGACGGTGAACTGCGCGCCCACCAGGCCGTTGCCGTCGCCGGTGTAGCCGTGGCACACCGCGCAGTAGATGTTGTACCGCGACTGCCCCAGCTTCATCAGCTCTTCGGTGACCTCGATCGGGATGGTCGTGACGTAGCTGGAGCCGTCCATCCCGTGGACGAAGACCGGGTCGGCCTTGAGCAGGTCCTCGCGCTGCTGGGCGAAGCGCTCGGCCCAGGGCTGATCCTCCGGAACGAAGGAAGCGCGTCCGAAGGGGACGGTGCCGGCAACGGGCGGACGCATGGTGCGGCCGTCGGCGAAGAAGCCGGACTTGTCCTGCGGCTTCCACTTCGGCTGGTCGTCCATGTCAGGGAAGAACTGACGCGGCGGGTCGCCGTCGCGATCACCCTGGCAGCCCGGCGCGCAGAACGCGGCTGCGGCGGCGAGGGCGAGCATCAGCGTGCGGCGTGGGGTGGTGTTCATGGTCACTCCTCAACCAGCTCGATGCTGGTGGCGCCGGCGGCCTCAAGCAGGGCGCGGGTCTTGTCGGGTTCAAACTTCGGGTCGCTCGCCTCGATGCAGACGAAGAAGCGGTCTTCGCTCGCGGAGAGGAAGCGTTCCTTCTTGAGCAGGGGGTGGTGCCAGCGGGGCAGCCCGTTCATCGCCAGCATGCCGATGAGGCTCGTGAACGCGGCGAACAGGATGCCCAGCTCGAAGGTCACCGGCACGAAGGGCTGCCACGCGTCGCAGGGCTTGCCCTGCACGACCAGCGGGTAGTCCACCGACGTCATCCACCACTGCATCAGGTAGGCCAGGCCCACGCCCGTGAAGGCGCCCAGCGCCACGAGCACCGGCAGGCGCGTGCGCTTGAAGCCCATCGCCTCTTCCATGCCGTGGACCGGGAAGGGGGAGTAGGTGTCCCACTTCGTGTACCCGGCGTCGCGCACCGCCTCCGCGGCGTGCACGAGCTGCGCCGGGGTGGCGAACTCGGCCATGATGCCGTGGATCGGCTCGCCGGCCTCGGTGACGTAGAGGTGAGTCTGCGACATATCAGTGGCCTCCCTTCTGGTCGGCGTGCGGGTTGGCCTGCGGCAGCACGGCCTTGATCTCGGACATGGCGAAGACGGGGAGGAACCGCATGAAGAGCAGGAAGAGGGTCACGAAGACGCCGAAGGAGCCGACGAAGATCATGATGTCCACGAGCGAGGGGCTGAACATGTGCCACTCGCCGGGGAGGAAGGCGCGGTGGATGCTCGTCACGATGATGACGAAGCGCTCGAACCACATGCCGATGGTCACCAGCGTGGAGACGATGAAGATGACCACCGGGCTCGTGCGCATCGCCTTGTTCCAGAAGACCTGGGGGCTGAGCACGTTGCACGAGATCATCGTCCAGTAGGCCCACCAGTAGGGGCCCGTGGCGCGGTTGATGAAGGCGTAGAGCTCCGCCTGGCTGCCCGAGTACCACGCGATGAAGAACTCCATCGAGTAGGCGAAGCCCACCATCATGCCCGTCACCAGGATGATCTTGGCCATGTTCTCCAGGTGGCGGAGCGTGATGAAGTCCTTCATGTTCGGGTACAGCTCACGCGCCGGGATCAGCAGCATGAGCACCATCGCGAAGCCGCCGAAGATGGCGCCCGCGACGAAGTAGGGCGGGAAGATCGTCGTGTGCCAGCCCGGGATCACCGACGTGGCGAAGTCGAACGACACGATCGAGTGCACCGAGAGCACCAGCGGGGTGCTGATGCCCGCCAGGATCAGGTACGCCGCCTCGTAGCGGTGCCAGTGGCGGGAGCTGAACCGCCAGCCCTGCGCCAGCAGCCCGTACACGAACGCCCGGATCTTGTCCGTCCGCACCGGGATGAAGGGCATCAGGATCGGCCCGCCGTCGCCCGCGTGACGCAGACGCCGGTCCGCGCGGTCGCGCAGCGTCGCGAAGTCCGGGATCATGCCCATGTACCAGAACAGCAGCGACACCGTCCCGTACGTGGACACCGCGAACACGTCCCACAGCAGCGGGGAGCGGAAGTTCGGCCAGATCCAGTTGGAGTTGGGCAGCGGGAACAGCATCCAGGCCATCCACTGACGGCCGACGTGGATGCCGGGGAACGTCGCGGCGCAGATCACCGCGAAGATCGTCATCGCCTCCGCGGCGCGGTTCACCGCCGTGCGCCACTTCTGCTTCAGAAGGCACAGAATCGCCGAGATCAGCGTTCCGGCGTGGCCGATGCCGATCCAGAACACGAAGTTCGTGATGTCCCACGCCCAGTCCACCTGGTTCGTCAGGCCCCAGGTGCCGATGCCCGTGATGATCAGGTAGGCGATGAACATCCCGCCGATGCCGGCGAGCGTGCCGGAGAGCAGGATGGCCGGCAGCCACCAGCGCGGCGGCTTGTTCTCGGCGTAGCCGCAGATGATGTCGCTCACTTCCTTGAAGGAGCGGTTGTTGAGCACCAGCGGGGCGCGCCGGCCCGGCTCGTCGATCAGCGTGCCGTCGCCCTCCGCGGGGTTCGCGGGAACGTCGGCGGGAGGACGGGCCATGCCGGCGAGGCGTTGCGCAGTCAGTTGATCCGGGTGGATCGAGCTCATGCCTTGGCTCCGAGGACGCGCAGGCTCAGGGCGTAGCCGCGGTCGTCCCGTTTACGGGAGGGGATGGTGAAATAGGCGTGCGAGTCGGAGTGCCCCTCGGCGGGGTGGGAGTGCTCCGCCCCGTGCATCGGGGGCTCGTCCCACTGCTTGACCCGCTCGGGGTCGCACAGCTCGCGCTTGGGGTTCATGACCCGCACCATGTGGCTGGTGCGGGGACGGGTGTTCAGGTAGCCGAGGAGCCAGTAGCTGCGGACGCTGTGGCGCGTCTTGGAGACGGCGCTGTCCTTGAGGAGCTGGTCCCCGAAGGTGATCGCGTTCGTTGGGCAGGCCTGCTGGCACGCCGTCTGGAAGAAGCCGTCCGGAATGTGCGGCAGGTTGGCGAGCTTGGTCTCCACCCGGGCCGCGTTGATGCGCTGGATGCAGTAGGAGCACTTCTCCATCACGCCGCGGGAGCGGACCGTGACGTTGGGGTTCTTCTGCATCCGCTCGATCTCGTCGAGCTTCTGGCGCAGACGCGGCGGGATGAGGTTCGGGTTGACCTTGTTGTGCTTGCCCGAGCCGGTGATGCCCTGGCGGTCCGGGGCGATGGCCTCGACCAGCTCCTTGCCGTAGTACGCCCCGTTGAACTTGGTCACGCCGTAATCGAAGAAGTTGAAGCGGCGGACCTTGTACGGGCAGTTGTTCGCACAGTACCGCGTGCCGATGCAGCGGTTGTAGGTCATGTAGTTGATGCCCTCGGGGCCGTGCACGGTGGCGTTCACCGGGCAGACCGTCTCGCAGGGCGCGTTCTCGCAGTGCACGCACGCCACCGGCTGGTGGAACATCGCGTCCGGGTTGTTCACGTCGCCCGTGTAGTAGCGGTCGACGCGAATCCACGTCATCTCGCGGCCCTTGGCGGTCTCCTTCTTGCCCACCACCGGGATGTTGTTCTCGGCCTGGCACGCGAGGGTGCACGCGCCGCAGCCGGTGCACAGGGTCTGGTCGATCGTCATCGCCCACTGCGGACCCTGGGAGTACGTGGACTCGGGCTGCGTGTTGTCCTTGCTGTTGTTGAAGGGGTTCAGATAGATGGAGCGGTTCGGCGGCGTGTGGCTCAGCTCGCCGAGCTGCTCCGCGAAGTTCAGCGAGTCCTTCGTGGGGAACTGGTCGCCGTAGAGGTAGTGCCCCTTCGGAATGACCGTGTCGCCGAACTTCTGGAAGCGGGGGAGGTCCACCGCGCGGACGATGCTCGTGCGGCCCTCCATCGACCAGTGGTTCTGCGTGCTGGCGATCAGGTGCCGACCGCCGGCGCGGGCGACGGTGCACTCCGCCGTGCGGCGGCCGCCCTTCAGCGGGTAGAAGTTGAAGCCCACGCCGTCGCCCACCAGCCCGGAGTTCTGACGCCCGTAGCCCAGCGTCAGGATCACCGTCTGATCGGCCATGCCCGGCAGGATCCACACCGGCGCCGTCACGCTCCGCCCGTTGATGGTGATGGTCGCCATCTGGGCGTAGGGGTACGTGTCCTTCGTGTAGATCCGGTTCGGGTCCTCGACCTTGTAGTGCAGCGGCTCAAGGTTGAGCGCCGCGGCGGTCTGCGGGCTCATCAGGATGGGGTTGTCCCACACCGTGCGCGTGCCGGTCTGCGGCAGCTCCTGCAGCCACGCGACGTTGGCGTAGCGGCCGTCGGCGGGGTAGCCCACCTGGAACACGACCTCCAGCCCCTTGGGGGCCTGGCCGCTCATGCGGACCATCGCCTCGGCGACGGCCTCGAAGTTCACGCGCGGGGCCTGCGTGCGCTGCTGGGTGTTGTGCAGCACGCCGTCATGCAGGGCGCGACGCCACTGCGCCTCGAAGTCCCCCTGCACGAAGCCGCGCCACACGTTCCGCACGACCTCGTACCCGTCCACGCGCTCTGCGGAGCGGTCGGTGAGCCAGGTGATGAACTCCAGATCGCTCATCGCCGGCTCGTAGAGCGGCGCGATCATCGGCTGGATCGGCGCGATCACGCCGTCGTGCGACTGCGTGTCGCCCCAGCTCTCCAGATAGTGCGCCGCGTTGAGCGACCACGTGGACGCCGCGGCGGTCTCCGTGGACTCCACGCTCAGCGTGATCGTCGTGGGAACCTTCGCGAACGCCTCCGCGAAGCCCGCGGGGCCGTCGTAGAGCGGGTTGGTGTTGATGCAGATCAGCGTCGAGACTTCGCCCGCCGCCATCGCCTCCGTCAGCTCGGCGATGCCCTTCGCCGAGTCCGCGGCTTCCTCCTCGGTCATCGGGAGGTAGCCGATGCTCTGGCCGATGTTGCCCAGCGCAGCGTTGAGCGCGGCGACGAGGGCGTGAATCTCCGGCGGCTGGCTGGGGCCGGCGAGGATCAGCGACTTGCCGCGGTTCTCGGCGTCCAGCAGGTCCTTGCCGCACTCCTCGACGAAGCGGGAGGAGAAGGCGTCACCGCCGGAGACGTCGCCGATCGCGGCGGCCAGGCCCATCGCGTCGCTGCCGAGCTTGGGCAGCACGTACGCGGCCAGCGCCCGCGCGAAAGCCGTGACCTGCGTCGGGCTCAGGCGCAGACGGTGATCCGCCTGCGCGCCGGTGAGGCTGAAGCCGCTCTCGACGCAGTACAGGCGGCTCATGGTGTCCTTCGTGGACATCACGAGGCGCGTCGAGGCGAACTGGCGAGAGTTTGCCATTTCGCCCGGCTCCAGGTGCAGGAAGTCGCGGTCGAGGCTGACGATGATCCGCGTGCGCTCCTTGCTCATGTTGAGCACTTCGCGCATCGGCACGCCGAAGACCAGCCGCGTGCCCTCCGCCCCGGAGACCGACTCGGCGGGGCTGTAAGGCACCCACCGCGCCTTGGGGAACTTCTTGCGGAAAGCCGCGATCGCCGCGGCGCGTGAGGGGCTGGACTTCTTGTCGATCAGGACCGCCAGGCCCTCGCCGCCGTTGCTCTCGTACTGGGCGAAGTGCTGGCTCCAGGTCTTGAAGTCGTCCCAGGTCGCCTCAACGCGGGCGTTGCGGGCGGGATTCTTGTAGACGGGGTACTTGAGGCGGTCGGGGTCGTAGAGCCCCATGATGCTGGCCAGCGCCCAGATGGAGGGCTTGCCCTGGTTCATGGGGTGGAGGGGGTTGCCCTCGATCTTGGTCGGACGGCCCTCGTGCGTCTCGACGAGCAGGCCCTCGGCCCCGCCGTCGGGACGCGGGAAGCTCGTGGCGTAGAAAAGCGGCTTGCCCGGCAGCGAGTCCTCGGGGACCACGCGCGAATAGGGCATGATCTTGTGATCGGGGCGGCGGCAGCCGGGGATGGTCGCCGCGCCCGCGAGCGCCAGCGACGCGCCCATCAGCTTCAGGAAGTCGCGGCGGGACTCGGTGCCTTCGCTCTCGGCGCGTTCCAGCTCGGACGCGCCGGCGGGGAACTCGCGCTCCAGGAAGTCGCGGAACTCGCCCGTGTCGGCGATCTCCTCGAGGCTGCGCCAGGCCTTGCGGCCATGGATCGTTCCGGAAGCCGCGGCGAGCGACGCCAGCTCGGCCTTGCCGGGACGCTTCTTCTCACCCTTGGTCGTGGAGGGGCATTGGTCGGTCATGGGCAGTCCTGGGTCTTCTGGACCGTGGTTCAGTAGTGGCAGGCGCCGCAGTTCTGCGGGGGATTGACGTTCAGCGACTCGAGAAGCTGCTTGGAGGCGTCGGCCTTCGCGCGCTCGTTCAGGTGCTGCTCAACCCACCACAGGCGGGTGAGCTTGTCGCGGTGCTCGGGCTCCAGCACGGCCTGCTCGGGGTTGCGGTGGCAATCAAGACACCAGCTCATCGAGAGCGAGTGGGCCTGGTAGACGACGGGCATCGCCGTGATCTGGCCGTGGCAGGAGTAGCAGCTCACGCCCGCGTTGATGTGCGCATCGTGCGGGAAGTTGAGCACGTAGTCCGGGAGCTTGTGCACCCGCCGCCACTCGATGGAGGCGTCCGCGTCGTACGCCTCCCGGATGAACTCCGTCTTTTCCTTGTGCGCCTCGGAGGTGCTGTACAGCGTCAGGGCGTTCGGAGCGTGGCAGCCGTAGCAGGTCGCCACGTTCGGAATGTTCGCCTCCGAAGACTTCTCAACCTTCGTGTGGCAATAGCGACAGTCCATGCCGAGCTTGCCGGCGTGGATCTGGTGGTTGAAGCCCCCGCCGGGCTGAGTCGGCATGTAGCCCACTTCCCAGAACTTCGGGGTGGCGTAGTAGTAGAAGCCGCCAACAACGCTGCACAGACCGACAACCGCCCCGATCGCGATGACCGTGGGCAGGGCGTTGGTCCACTTGGGAAAGATCACCGACACTGGCGTCTCCCTGTAAGTGCCTACTTACTGGCAAGAACTTGAAAAATCACGGCTTCGGAGCACCCAACACTGCCGGGCCGGAACTCCTGCGGCCCTTCGTTTCTGTCAAACCGAAATTTCCCCACCTCAAGCCTATCCTGTCAAGGCAGTGTTCTTGTTTTACCGTAACTGAGACTCGTTCTCGTCACGCAACCGCTCCCTCCACGGGGGCAGAGAGGCTACCGGATGGACCAGCAAACCGCCAGTCGCTCGGGTATTGGAAGGGTTCTCGGACCTTCGCTGGTCTACGGGTTCGGGACCGCCGCGGCTTTGTGGACCGCCTGGTTCATCACCCATGTGCCGTGGGTTACCTTGGCCGAACCCCAGCGGATGGGTGTGGTCCTGGCGGTGTGGTTCGGGATGAGCGTGTGGGCAGGGGCCGCGACGGGACGGGGGCTCTCGTTGAAAGTCGGTGCCCTGTCTGGACTTACGTCAGCACTGATCGGGCTCTTACTGCTGGGGGCCAAGATCGTGCCGCCGGAGGGAGCGGTGGGGGTGCCCCCGCCCATTCTGATGGTTGTGGGTTTCCTGGCGACAGGGATGGCGATCGGCACCGCGGGCGGGTTGGTCGGCTCTCCCTTATCTAAGGGGGAGCGGAGCGACTGGCTGGCGTGGTTCGGGGTGGTGGCGGTTCTCGCGGCGGCGCCGCTGCTCTTCATCGGCGGGCTGGTGACGACGACCGGTTCCGGGATGGCCGTGCCGGACTGGCCGCGAACCTTCGGGGCCAACATGTTCCTCTACCCGCTGGGGAGCGCGCCGGTGGATGTGTTCCTGGAGCACTCGCACCGGCTCTTCGGGACGCTGGTGGGCCTGACGACGCTGGTGCTGATGGTGTGGGTGTGGCGGGGTGAGAAGCGCGCCTGGGTGCGTTGGTTCGCGACGGGCGTGTTCGCGGCGGTCTGCGTGCAGGGCGTGCTCGGCGGCGCTCGCGTGCTGGCGAACAACGTGCACGCGGCGCTGGTCCACGCGGTGATCGCGCAGGTGATCTTCGCGGGCCTGGCGTCGTTGGCGGTGATGCTGTGGGCCACGCCCGAGCGGCTCGCCGCGGCGGAGTCCTTCGCCCGCGATCGCAAGATCAAGGCGATGACGACCGCCGCGATGCACAGCACGATTCTGCAGCTCATCTTCGGGGCGGCGTACCGGCACCTGAAGGATCAGCCGGGGGGGATGCATGCGCTGTGGTCGCACGTGGGCTTCTCGTTCATCGTGCTGGTGGCGGGGGCGATGGCCGGGTTTCTGGCGGCAGGGGTGCCGGCCCGGACGGGGCTGAGCGGGCTGCTGCGCAAGTCCGGGCGCGTGACGCTGGTGGTGCTGCTGCTCCAGGTGCTCCTGGGGTGGGTGACGCTCTTCGCCGTGCTGGGGACGCGGGAGATGGGTACGGCCGAGTCAGTCGGGCGCGTCCTGCTGCGGACCGCTCACCAGGCGAACGGGGCCCTGCTGCTGGGGGTTGTCACGGCCGCGGCGGTGCTGGCGAAGATGATTTACCGGGCGCAGCACCCCAGGGAAGGCGCGCCTTCCTGAGCGGTTTTGCTCGATTGAAAGCGGAAACCCGATAGATTGGAAACGGACGGCGCTGCAATGCGCCCCCGCCTTGGGGCGTTGAACCGGGTGTTTCCGAGGGTCCGCTATGGAGCAGCCACAATCCGGCGAGCCAGTGTTCGAGCCCACCCCGGTGGATGAAGACCCTGTGGGGTCGCTGCGCCCGCTGGACCCCAAGCGGTTCGGGCCGGCGGAGGCGCGCCACCTGCTCTGGCGCGCGGGGTTCGGGGGAACGCAGCAGCAGATCCAGTTGCTCGTGGAGTGGGGCCCGGCCAAGGCCGTGGACCACATCGTGGACTACGACCGCGTGCCGGGCGACACGCCGGACCTCGCGGCGTTCGACTCCGGCCTGATCCGCCCGGCGACGCCGGAGGAGCGTCAGGCGCTCGCGATGGCGCGTCGCACGGGGGATCAGGAGACGATCTCGCGCCTGCAGCAGGAGCGCCAGCAGCGCGAAATGCGCGATCGTGCGCAAATGGGCGAGATCCAGAAGTGGTGGCTTAAGCGCATGATCGAGACCGCTCGGCCGCTGGAGGAGAAGCTCACCCTCTTCTGGCACGGGCACTTCGCCACCAGCTACCGCGGCGTTGAAGACAGCTTCCACATGTACATGCAGAACCTGCTGCTGCGCAAGCACGCGGCGGGGAACTTCGGCGAGCTGCTCCACGCGATCATCCGCGACCCGGCGATGATCCGCTACCTCAACAACAACGAGAGCCGCAAGGGACGCCCGAACGAGAACCTCGCCCGCGAGCTGATGGAGCTGTTCAGCCTCGGCGTGGGCAACTACACCGAGAAGGACATCAAGGAAGGCGCGCGGGCGCTGACGGGGTACACCTTCCAGGATGACGAGTTCGTCTTCCAGCGCCAGAACCACGACAACGGCGGCAAGACGATCCTCGGCGTGCGCGGGAACCTGGACGGGGACGGCTTCGTGCGCGCGATCCTCGCGCATCGGGCGTGCGCGGCGTTCATCTCCCGCAAGCTGTACCACTACTTCGTCGCCGATCTGCCCGCGATCGAGCGTGCGGACGACTCCGACCTGCCGACGTGGCAGCGCGCGGTGCTGCGCGAGATGGCGTCGATCCTGCGGGCCTCACGCTACGAGCTGCGCCCGCTGCTGAAGCGGCTGTTCCTCAGCGAGCACTTCTACAGCCGCCGCTTCTTCAACGAGCAGATCAAGAGCCCGGTGCAGCTCGTGGTGGGGGCGGTGCGGAGCCTCAACACGCCCGTGCGAGACCTCTCGATCCTCAACGACGCCCTCGACCTGATGGGCCAGCGGCTCTTCCTGCCGCCGAGCGTGAAGGGCTGGGACGGCGGTCGCGCGTGGATCAACACCTCCACGATGTTCGTACGGCAGAACATCATGACCTACCTGCTCACGGGCCGCAGGCCGCAGGGGTACGACAGCACCGCGCGCACGGAGCGCTTCGACGCGATGTCGGTGCTCCCCGCGGGGGCAAAGACGCCGGAGGCGGTGGTGGACGGGGTGCTGAACGTGACGCTGGGCCAGCGTCCGAGCGTGGTGCGTGCCGCGTTGCTGGAGTACATGGCCTCCCGGAACAACAGGATCAACAACGAGACGGTGACCGGGCTGCTGCTGCTGGTCACCGCCATGCCCGAATACCAGCTCTGCTGAATCGGAAGCGAGGAAGCGATGCGCGATCCCTTTACACGCCGTGAGTTTCTGAGGAACGGGCTCGTCATGGCCTCCGCCGCGGCGACGATCCCGGCGTTCCTCAACGCTTCGGCCAAGGCCATGCACGCGGTAATGGCGGGGCTCTCGAGCGTGCCCGGCGTGCCCGACGACCACATCCTCGTCGTGGTGCAGATGTCCGGCGGCAACGACGGGCTGAACACCGTCGTTCCCTTCGGCATGCCGGAGTACTACCGCGCCCGCACCGGGATCGGCATCCCGGAGCGCGACGTGCTGAAGATCAGCGGGGGGGACGGCATCGGCCTGCACCCGGCGATGGCCGGCGTGAAGGAGATGTTCGAATCAGGACAGGCGGCCGTGCTCCAGGGGGTGGGGTATCCCAACCCCAACCGCTCGCACTTCAAGTCGATGGACATCTGGCACACGGCGAACGTGGAGGCCTCCGGCGACGGTTGGCTGGGCAGGTACTTCGACGCGGAGTGCTGCGGCTACGGCAAGGGTGAAAGCGGCTTGCCCGAAGACGGCGCGGCGGGCCCGCCGGGAATCGCCATCGGCCGCACCGCGCCGCTCGCTATGGAAGGCCGCAAGATCAAACCCGTGAGCTTCGAGTCCGCGGACCTGTTCCGCTGGGCCGGGGCGCAGGTGGATGAGAATCTGGGCGAGTCTTACTCGGCCTTGAACCGGCGCGGCGACGGCTCGGTCGAGAGCAAGCACCCCGACAGCAACGCATCGTTCCTGCTGCGGACGGCGCTGGATGCGCAGGTCTCGAGCGACCTGATCCGCAAGGCGGTGGCGCGGCGTCCGACGACGACGTTCCCGCAGACGGATATCGGCCGCCAGCTCTCGATGGTGGCGTCGATGATCCGCGCCGGGCTCAAGACGCGCGTGTACTACACAAGCCTGGGGAGCTTCGACACGCACAGCGGCCAGGGCGGGGCGCAGGGGCGGCACGCCCAACTCCTGCGGCAGTTCTCCGACGCCATCCGCGCCTTCTACGCGGAGCTGAAGGAGCAGCGCAACGACGGGCGCGTGCTGACGATGAGCTTCTCCGAGTTCGGCCGGCGCGTGGCCCAGAACGCCAGCCAGGGCACCGACCACGGCACCGCCGCGCCGATGTTCCTCTTCGGCCCGATGGTGCGCCCCGGCATCATCGGCGAGCACCCCTCGCTGCGCGACCTCGACGACGGGGATTTGAAGTACAAGCTCGACTTCCGCAGCGTGTACGCGGGGATCCTCGAAGACTGGATGAAGGCCGACAGCCGGAAGATTCTGGGCGGCAGCTTCCGGCCAGCGGTGCTGGTGCGCAAGTCGTAGCCGACCTCACGCGCGACGACGTGCAAAGTTCTCCGGCACGATTCGCTGCTCAAAGGGCACGAGGTCCATCGGCGTCAGGCCCAGGTCTATGAGGCGGTGACGGCGGCCGCACTCCACGCACCGGACGAAGCGCATGGTGGGGTCCAGCCCCGTGCCCACCTCGTCGATGCGCAGCCCCTGGAGGCTGTGGCGGCAGTGGGGGCAGCGGACGCGGTTGATTTCCGCGCGCACGCCGAGGTAGATGAGAAAGTCGCGCACCAGCAGCTTCGCCACGATGAACGCGACGACCGCCGCGATGCCGTGGTACCACCAGAAGTAATCGGACCGCATGAACGGCACCGGGAACCACCCGAAGTGGTACGCCAGGGCCACCACGGCGAACCCGCCCCCGGCAAGCGCGAGTGCGACCAGGTTCGGCGCGACGACAAGCTGCGTCGCCCGGGTGATCTGCACATACTGCACGTAGCGCCGGCAGTCCAGCTCGGTCAGCGGGTCTTCGAAAGCGTTGCACAGGTTGGCGAACGGGACCCACATGCGGCACGCACGCTAGAACCCCCACTCGTCGTCGATGACCGCGCGTCGGCGGGGCCTGCGTGATACCGGGCCGCGGCTGGCGTGGTGGCACGCCTCCATCAACGCCTGGAGCAGTTTCTCATGATCCGGCACCGCCCGCAGGTATTCCAGCAGGTCCAGGGCGCGATAGTCCCAAGGCAGCTTCGGGCTGACTTTCGCGATCGCCGCGTCGCCCAGGGCCTCCTGCGTCTGGATGAACCAGGAGGGCGGCGGGCCGGGACGCTGATCCTGACCGGGGATCGGGTTTTCAAACCCCTCCGGTGGCGGCACTTGCACCCGGATGACCAACGATTCGCGGTCGCTCCCGCTCACGCCCACGATCGGCCACTTGCCCCGGCTGGTGAGCGGTTCGCGGCAGAGGACCAGCGCCGGAATCTTGCGACGGTCGAGCAGGGCGCGGAAGTCCAGGGCTTCGATGCCGATGAGCGGCGGCTCAAGGAGATAGCAGCCGGGCTGGAGCACGGTGGAGCGACGCGGCAGGGCGCGGATGACGACACAGTGCCCCGCGTCCAGGGCTTCTTCGCGCATCTGGCGCCGGGCTTCCTGCAGGGGCAGGCAGATGCGGGCCATGCGGCCGAAGTCGCCGGCCGCGGCGGCACGCTCGAGCGCCTTGAGGGCGAGCGCCTCGGCCTCGAAGTACTGCGTGGCCATGAGCGCGGAGCTGGCCCGCTCCATGAGCTGGTCGATGGGATGTCCCGCCGCGGCGGTCATTCAGCAGAGGTTCCGGGGCGGAGGCCCTTGACGTAGGTGGCGAAGGAAGTAAGGAGGGCGTGCCAGGTCTGCGCATCGGCGTCGAGGTCGTACGCGACGATGTCAGCAAGGGCGGACCAGTCCTGCCGGTTGAGCGCGTCCTTGAGCTGCGTGAGGTGGGAGAGCAGATCGGTCGTGGCGGAGGCGAAGGAAACGTCCTCCGCCACGCCGGGGAGCGCGAGGCGGTCGAGGTCGATGGAAAGCAGAGCCGCGCCGCGGGCCACCACGTCGCGCGCGGCCTGCCAGGTGATGAAGGCGCGCTGGAGCGTGTCCAGCGCTTCGTTGGCGCGCCCGGTCTGGATCATCTCCGCGGCGCTGGCCTGGTCGGCGCGGACGCTTTCCACAGCGTCGGCGGCGTCGAGCACGGTCTGCTGCACGAGCAGGCGCGGGTCGGCCGAGAGCATTGAAAGCTCGCGGATGCCGCAGTCTTCATCGGCGGGGTTGGAGAGCTGTTCCCCGGTCAGTGCGACGCCGTCGGCCTTGACCTCAATGACGATGCGGCCTCGCCGGACAGCGTCCGCGGCGGCGGTCTGGATCGCCAGCGCGACGGAGGGACGGGGCACGTCGATAGGGACACCGTCGAGCAGGACCTGCATGAATGCAATGTGTCTCAGAGATGAACGAATCGCAACCCGGCTTCGGGAAGATGTGCAAAACTTCACATCAGGCGGGCTGGGCGTTGGCGGGCTGGTCGGGTGTGTGGCGGTTCTGAAGCCGCAACAGGCGAATGTTGCGCACGTAGATGACCAGCCCCATCGACTGCCCGAGGAGGCCGACCATGTCCTGTCGCCAGATGAAGTACGCGGTGAGGGCGACGGCTCCGATGAGGCTGAGATACCAGAACGCCGCGGGGACGACCGAGCGCCGCTTCTTCTCCGAGGTGAGCCACTGGACGAGCATGCGGCTGGAGAAGACGAGCTGGCCGCCCAGGCCCACGGCGACCCAGAGGAACTGGCTGCCCGTGGAGACGTTGAAGAGGCGGTAGAGCCAGGGACGGCCTACGAGGTTCGTTTCTTGCTGAAGGCGCGCTTCGAACTCCGGGCCGGTCAGGACGCGATCGTCGGCGAGCGGGCCGCCGATGAAGCGGTAGCGGAAGGTGCCGTCCTCCTGCCGGACCTGCTCCACCTTGACCTTGTGGCTGGAGATGACCATCTCGAAGACGGCCGCGCCGGGAGTCGGCGGCACACGCTTGGTCGTGTGCAGCATGATCCAGACGCTCAGCCCCACGATCAGGAGCATCGCGATAAGCGGCCCGGCTTTCATCCGGTGATCTCCTGCGGCGCCGGCTCGGGCGCGAGCTCGGTGCTGGTGGTCGGGCGGCGGCGCGAGCGCATGTAGCGGACGGCGAAGAGGTCGATCAGGCCGGGGATGGCGCGCTGCACGATGCCGAAGCCGTACTTGGTTTGCCCGGCCACGCGGGGGCGGTGGGTCACGCGGACTTCCACGACCTTGTAGCCCAGGTGCACCGCGGTGATGGGGATAAAGCGGTGCATGCCGCGGAACTCCAGAGGCAGCGCCAGGGCCAGCTCACGCCGCATGACGCGGAGGGAACAGCCGGTGTCGCGGATGGTGTCGCCCAGAAGCATGCGGCGGAAGGCCCGGCCGACGACGGACCCGACGCGCCGAACGATGTTGTCCCGCCGCGCGTGGGAGCGGTCGCCCTGGACCAGCCCCGCGCCGGTGGCGCGGAGCCGCTCCACCATCATGGGGATCTCCGCCGGGTCGTTCTGGAGGTCGGCGTCGAGCACCGCGATGAGGGAGCCCCGGCAGGCGCGGAAGCCCGCGTGGAACGCGGCGGACTGACCGTTGCCTCGGCCCTTGGGGGTGTTGGTCATGGCGATGCAGCGGAGCCAGGGGCGGGTGCGCATGGCTTCGAGGATGCGCGCCCGGGTGGCGTCGGTGCTGCCGTCGTCCACGATGACGGCTTCCCAGGAAAGCCCCGAAGGGGCAAGGGCCCGCTCGATCTCGTCGATCAGCGGGAGGACGTTGTCCTCTTCGTTGTGCGCGGGGGCGACGACGGAGAGGTCGATCGTTGGGGGCTGCGGCCCGTTGGGCATGGGGGCCAAGGATAGGGTCTAGGATCGTTCGATGCACCTGAAGCACTCAGATCGTCCACACGGCCCGGAAGTGGTCCCCGTCACGTTCATCCTGGAAGACCCCGAGGGGGTGGCCGGGACCGACCAGCGGGAGCACCATCTGAAAGCGGGGGTGGGGGAGTCCCTGCTGGAACTGGCCCTCGAGCACGGGCTGAACATCGAGCATGCCTGCGGTGGGGTGTGCGCGTGCTCCACCTGCCACGTCTACATCGAGAAGGGCAACGAAAACCTGTCCGAGGCCACGGAGGCGGAGGAAGACCGCGTCGAGGAGGCCCCGGGCCTGCAGCGCAACAGCCGCCTCTCGTGCCAGTGCATTGTGGAGCGCGAGGGCGAAATCGTGGTCCGCGTCCCCGCGTGGAATCGCAACGCGGTGAAGGAAGTGCCCCACTGAGGAGCCTTGAGCGGTGAGCGAAACGTTCGGGTGGCTTGAGACGGAACTGATCGGCGAGCTGCTCGCCGAGACGTACCCGGACCGCGACCCCATGCGGATCGGGTTCGTAGAGCTGCGGCGTCTGGTCGAGTCGCTCCCGGGGTTCAAGGAAGAGCCGGGTCATCCCGTCAACGAGCGCATCCTCGAGCACATCCAGGCGGTGTGGATCGAGGAGCGTGCCGGCGGGGCGAAGGACGACGAGGACTAACCCGCGGCGGACTCGACAACAACGATGCCCCAGCCGCGGAAGCTCCATGACGTTTACTTCAAGCGGGCCAAGGCCGAGGGGTATGTCGCGCGCTCGGCGTACAAGCTGATCGAGATCAACGAGAAGAAGCGGATTCTGCGCCCGGGGATGCGCGTGCTGGACCTGGGCTGCGCACCGGGGTCGTGGCTTCAGGTGGTCGAGAAGATCATCGGGGACCGCGGCGTGGCGGTGGGGGTGGACCTGCAGCGGGTGGACACACGCTTCGGTCCGCGCGTCCACGTGCTGCAGGGGGACGTCTTCACGATGGACCCCGCCACGATGCTGGGCGAGAGCGGCAAGCCCTTCGACGTGGTGCTGAGCGACATGGCCCCCAGCACCACCGGGCACGGGGACGACTACCTCTCCGTCCGGCTCTGTCGGCGGGTGCTGGACCTGCTCCCGAAGGTGCTGGCCCCCGGCGGTGACGTGGTGATGAAGGTGCTCGAAGGCGCGGAGTTCCCCGAGTTGCTGAAGGAGACGCGCCGCGTGTTCCGGGAGGCCGGCGCGACCAAGCCCGCGGCGAGCCGCGACGTCTCGCGCGAAATCTTCATCGTCGGGCGGGGGTATCGACCTCCGGTCCAAGAGTGAAGAAGAAGGTGGAGCCCCGGCCGGGGGCGGAGTCCAGCCAGACTTCTCCGGAGTGACGGCGGACGAGCTTCTGCACCAGCGCCAGGCCCGCGCCGGTCCCGCCGCCGTAGGCATCGGAGAGGTGGAGGCGGCGGAACATCTGGAAAATGCGTTCGTGGTGCTCGGGGCGGATGCCGATGCCGTTGTCGCGCACGTAGAGGACCGGATGAGGCCGATTCGGATCGCGCAATGAGCCGACCTCGACGCGCTTGGGATCGTTCTCGTTGTACTTGATGGCGTTGATGATGAGGTTCGCGAGGATGCGGCCGGTCTGCACGCGGTCGCACAGCAGCGTGGGGAGCGGGTTGACGCGGGTCACGATGGCGTGCTGCTCCGCGGCGAGGGTGGCGAGGTTCTCCACCACCTCGTTGAAGAGGATGTTGAGGTCCACCGGCACGATGCGGAGCTGGGTGCGCCCGGCCTGGGAATAGTCGAGCAGGGCGTCGATGAGCGCGGTGCCGCGGGCGGCCAGGCGCGAGATGGTGGAAATCATGCGCTGCGCTTCGGGCGGCAGGATGTCGGAATAGTCCTCCGTGAGGAACGAGGCGTAGAGGGTCAGGCCGCGAAGGGGCTCCTTGAGGTCGTGAGCGGCGGCGTGAGCGAACTGCTCCAGCTCGGTGTTGCTGCGCTCCAGCTCCTCGCGCGAGCGCGTGATCCTGGTGGTGTCGAAGATCTCGACAAGCATGTGGCGGTAGCCGCTGTCATGGGTGTCGATGAAGCGGGCGGTCATTTCCACGGTGAGGATCCGGCCGTCGAGCGTCCTGTGCCGCGTGTTCATCGTGCCCTCGAAGTGATCGTCGAGGGCGTGGTGCAGTTCGAGTTCGGTGGGCGGCTCGTCCGTCGGACGCAGGTCCGAGAGCGACATGCCGAGGAACTGCTCGCGTGAGTAGCCGTAGGTGCGCACCGCGGCGTCGTTGACCTCCAGAAAGGCGAGCGTTTCCAGGTCGACGAGCCACTTCGGGAACGCGGCCTGCTCGAACAGCAGCCGATACTTGTGCGCGCTCTCGGCGAGGGCGGCCTGCGCGGCCTTCTCGGCGGAGATGTCGCGGTAGATCATGACCGCGCCGATGATGGACTGGCCGCCGTTCAGGTGCCTGCCGTGGATGGGCACTCCGTTCACAAGGATGGGGATGCGGCGGCCGTCGGGGCGTTCGACGATGACCTCCACGTCCGCCACCGTCTCGCCCCGGGCGAGGCGGTTGAAGGGGCGTTCCGACTCGGGCACGCGCGTGCCGTCGGGGTGAAACGTTCTCCAGCTGGCCAGAAGGTCGGAGATGCGTGCGCCGGTGAGCGAACTCGCTTCGGTGCCGGAGATCTCAGCGCCGCGCCGGCTGGCGCAGCGGATCTTCCCCTTGTCGTCCACGACGACCACCCCCTCCGGGATGGTGTCCAGCAGGGCGGCCAGGGTCTGGGAATCGTGATGCGCATCGGTGTGGCGGACGATGTGACTCCGTTCCGCGCGTGCACGATGTATGGCCATGCCGCAGACAAGCAGCGAGAAGAACCCGTACAGGAGCAGGTCACGTCCCAGGATGGGGTGCTCCGGCGGCACCACGAAGAAAACGACGAGCACCAGCCCCGCGACAGCCGCGACCGCTGCGGGGACCGCGCCCAGCAGCCACGCCGCGACCAGCACGCCGGCGAACGCGCCGGGGAACGGGAAGGGAATGTGGTGCACGCTGACGAGGGACTGAAGCCCCGCCCCCGCGGCGGCGAGCGTCAGTGCCGCGAGGATCCGCACGCTGGGTGGGCGGACCATCCAGCGGCGCAGCGGACGCGGAAGGGTGTCAAAGTCGTGCACGGTCGCCGGAGCGGGCCGGCGCGGCTCCTCGTGCGGCGTCTTCGGCTCGGGGCGGTGAGGCGCGGACGGCGGCTCGGGCGGCGCCCCGCTCGCCGCTGAACTGGACACATGGCGTGCGTAGGTTCCGGCCGGCTGCTCTTCATGTTCCCGCAGGTGGCCGCGTTCCGTACATCACCTCAATGCAAGATTGCGGCCAATATATAAGCGACGAAGCCGGGACTGCAAGAACGTGAATCACGCTTTATGGTGATTTTATGAAGGAGCGTGCAGCCGGTTCACTTCATTTCTCAAAGATGCCAGACCGGACCGCGTGCTCACGTCAAAAGCAAACGGACGACACGCCCGCCGCTTCCGGATTGAACACCCACACCGTGTCGGTGCTGCGAGGTGAGGTGGACGGGGTGAAGTCGATGACCACCTGGCGGCCCATCGTTCCCCGCGGCACCGACCAGCGAAAGCCCCCGCTGGGAGTGGGGGTGGGATGACCGAAAGCCGCGGTCAGGGCTTCGAATGCGTCAAGAGCGCCTTGCGTTTCACCGTTGAACACGAATCAACCCTCCTGGGGTGCGGAACTTGCGGGGAGCCGGTCCTCGGCACCCGTTCTTACGTCATCAGTGTTAATCGCAGGCGATGTGAGCCTGGGGTGAAAGTGTCGTAAAGACAGTCACTTGGACGCATTTTTCACGGTGCCGGGTGACCTTGGTTCATGACCGGACATGAAACCGGCTTGGCCGCGGTTGACGGCTCGGGTAGGGTGGGAAACCACACGGAGAGCCCCAATGAAGCACCTGTATCACCTTGCCTGTCTTGCGCTTGCGAGCGCCGCCCTGCCGGCCCACGCCCAGTCTTACGAGTTCACGATCACCCCTTCGGGGCCGACGCCCAGCACCATGAACGCGACCTTCAGCGGGTCGGCGTCATTCTCGGGCACCTTCACCGGCAACTACCACCAGGTGAACAACCCGACCGGAACGCGCGTGCTGGACTTTGATCTGTTCTCGCCCCGTCCGCCCGCCCCGACAAACTTAGTTAAAAATTTGAGCGGGACCGGCGGCGCTTCAGGCACGGCGGTCGGATCGCCGGTGGGCACATACGCGATTGAAGTTCATGACGCTTCCGTGACGCTCAGAGGGCTCTCGGCTGACCTCATTGGGGGAGCGGCTCAATCGCCCACGCCCGTCAACACCACGATCACGTACCAGTCCTTCCGCACGGCGTCGCCCAACTACGACTACCCCTTCCTCGTGCCGATCCCGGTTCCGCTGGGAGAGTCCTCGCTGACGCGCCTGGAGGTCGTCCAGACGACGGACGCGACGGGGCAGATCACCGGCGAGGTGAACGGCGTCTTCTCGTTCACGGTTCTTGTGCCGGTGGAGGTCACGGCGGCGGTGTCCCTTCAGGGGAACGACGTGACCCAGGTTTCCGAGCAGACGCTGGAGATCACGGGCTCGATCACGCCGGGCCCGACCTCCGCCATCGCCACCCTCTCGGTGGCTCTCACCGTGTCGGACAGCAGCAACACACCCGCCCCGCAGCCCACGGTGCCCTTCGCCCTGCCGCCCCTGACGGGGTCGGGCGATCCCGCCAACCTGCTCCTCACGCTGACGGTCAACTCGCAGAGCACCCAGGTGAACGGGAGTGCCGCGCTGCACGCAACAGGGGTGCTCGCCACGCCGCTCTGCGGCACGGCGGACTTCGACGGGGACGGCGACTCGGGCACCGACGCGGACATCGAAGCCTTTTTCGCGTGTCTGGCCGGTTCGTGCTGCGACACGTGCTACCCCGGCGGCGCGGACTTCAACGCCGACGGGGACTCCGGCACGGACGCGGACATCGAGTCCTTCTTCCGGGTGCTGGCCGGCGGCCCCTGCTGAACCCGCGGCTTTCTCCGCGGGAACCTGCTTCGGCGCTGCAAGATGGGCGAACCGGCGGACATCCAATCGCATGATCCACCGGTTCATCCGTTCGGGTCGGAAGCGGGCGCGGGGAAGGCGGGGGCGTGCTTGACGGCGTCCGAGTTCGCGCGGAGGTTGGAAGAGTCCCGGCGCACGCTGTGGTTTATTGCCGCGGCGATACTCGGCGACCGCACGCACGCCCACGACGTGGTGCAGGAGGCGGCGGCCGTTGCCATGACCAAGCTCGCCGACTTCGACAGCTCGACGAACTTCCTGGCGTGGATGGGCCAGATCGTGCGGTACGTGGCACTGAACGAAGCGAGAGGGCGTCGGCGGCGACGAGCCGGAGACGTTCACGAGCTGGGTGTTCCGGCGTCGGAGCGCCCCGACCCGTCGGACAAAGCGTTGGACGAGCACATCGCCGCGGGGCTGATGAGCCTGGACGAGACGGCCCGCGCGTGCCTGATTCTGCGCGTGGTGCACGGAATGGCGTACAGCCAGATCAGCCAGGCGCTGAACATCCCCGAGGGGACGGCGATGAGCCACGTGCACAGATCACGCCTGACGCTGCGGGAGCGTCTGCGCGGGCGGGAGGAGGAGCTTCGGGGCGTGCGGACAGGGCGGAGCACAGGAGGTGCGACGTGAGCGCGATGAGCCCGCGGGATCTCGAGCGGATCAACGCCTACCTGGACGGCTCGATGAGCGCGGAGGAGCGTTCCGCCTTCGAGGCGGAGCTGGTGGTGAACGCCGCGCTGCGCGACGAGCTGGAGGTCTTCGCCGCGGTGGATGCGTCACTCTCGCGCCAGTTCGTCTACGCGGAGGCGCAGGAGCCCGCGCCGATCCCGATGCGCCGGGGCATGCCCCGATTCGTGAAGTGGTCCGCGCTGGCGGCGGGGCTGGCGCTGGCGGCCGTCGCGGCGTGGTACGCGCTGCGCCCGGACCCGCTGCTGATCCCTCCGCAGCAGGTATGGGCCAACATGGAGGCGGTGAACTTCAAGCCCGTCTGGCGGTGCGAGAACGACGAGCAGTTCCGCCAGCTCTTGACGGCGCGCCTGGGCGAGGCGTTCGTGATCGAGGAGAATGAGCGTCTGCGCGTGTTGGGGTGGGCCTACGGGGCCGACTACGTGCAGTACCCGCTGAGCAAAGACACGCTGATCCTCATCAACAAGGTGGGGGATGAGCACTCGATCATCCTGATCGACCGCGCGGACAAGGAGCGCAACCTGAAGGTGCCCAGGGAAAGCGGGCTCCACATTTACAGGAAGCGCTTCGGCGGGCTGGTGCTGTACGAACTGACACCCCTGCCCGAGCCTGCGGTCCTCCCGGCGGTGCGTCCGTAGGTCAGCGCTGCTCGCCGAGCAGGCGGCTGTGGCGCGGAGCGTTGCGGAGCGTCTCGGCGTGCATCGTGATGCCGCGGGTGATGGCCGCGACCGCTTCGTCGGGCGAGTCGGTGATGGTGAGCAGGTCGAGGTCCTCGGGGCTGATGGTCCCGGCGGTCAGAAGCGTGTTGCGCAGGAACGCCAGCAGCGGGGCCCAGTATTCCACGCCCATGAGGATGACGGGGAAGGAGTAGATCTTCCTGGTCTGCACGAGCGTGACGGCTTCGAAGAGCTCGTCCAGCGTGCCGAAGCCGCCGGGCATGCACACGAAGGCGTAGCTGTACTTCACCAGCATCACCTTGCGCACGAAGAAGTAGCGGAACTCGATGAAGCGGTCCACGTAGGGGTTGGGCTCCTGCTCCATGGGCAGGATGATGTTGCAGCCGATGGACCTGCCGCCGGCTTCCTTCGCGCCGCGGTTGGCGGCTTCCATGATGCCCGGCCCGCCGCCGGTCATGGTCGTCAGGCCCAGCGCGGCGATGCGTCGGCCCATCTCGCGCGCGAGCGCGTAGTACGGGTTGTCCTCCTTGAAGCGCGCGGAGCCGAAGACGGTGACGCAGGGGCCGACGAAGTGAAGCCGGCGGAAGCCGCGGACAAACTCGGTCGCGATGCGCAGAACGCGGAGAGCTTCATAGATGCGCGAACGCGGCCCGGTGAGGAACCCGGTGATGTCCGGGTCGCCTGGAACCTTGGACCAGCGGGCGTCCGGCGCGCTGTACGCGACGCTGCTGGCGGGCTGAATGACCTGTTCGGGGGGGGAAAGTTCGGGCTGATCCACGTGGCTGTTCCGGTCGATCAAGGTGGGCAACAATCCCGCCCACCTGGATGGAAACGGGTTAATCGACCGAGGAGGGCTCTGGGCCGGGAAATTCCGGGGTTGAGACGAATCCACCCGTTACCTGTTGGCGGATTTAGCGTTAGGAGCACGGGGGGGGTCGCCGATCCGGAGTGCGCCAGGAGGATCAGGCGGAGAGAAGAGAGAACCGGCGCAGGGATGCGGGTAACAGCATGATGCAACCAAGTGTTCGTGAGACAGGCACCGGGGTCAGGTTTCAGCCCCCCAAGGACCCCTTCTGGTCCGCGCTGATGGATGACACCAACCTCCCGGTGCTGGTGGTGGATGTGAACGGAACGGTCGAGTTCGCCAACGCCGTCGCCAGCAAGATCATGGGGACGGACAGCGGCGGGGCTCAGGGCCGCAACCTCCGTGAGTTCTTCAGCGAGGAGCTGGTGAACGAGCGGCTGGGGATGATCCGGGAGGCGGTGAACACCGGCCGCCCGATCACCGTCGAGGGCATGGTTCGGGGGCGCCTGATGCGGTCGGTCTTCCGTCCGCTGGTGACGCCGGGTCAGCCGCCGCGGGTTCTGGTCGTGAGCCACCTGTCGGTGGGAACGCCCAAGACCGAGGGAGACGGTGTGGTCCGCGCCCGCGTGAACGAGTCCGGCCGACTGGGGGCGCTGACGGCGCGGGAGCTGGAGATCCTCAAGCTCATCGGCGTGGGGCTCTCCACGGCGGAGATCGCCAAGAAGCTGGGCCGGAGCGTCAAGACCGTCGAGTGGCACCGCGTGTCGCTGGGCGAGAAGCTGGGCGTCACCAACCGCGTGGAGCTGGCGCGCATCGCCATCGCCGCGGGGCTGGTGAGCCTCGACGAGCCGACCGGCAAGAGCAACGAGAACTGATCGTCGCCCGAGGCAACTGAGACTTTCTCGTCACGCCACGCTTGACGCGTGGCGTGGCCTTTTTTGGAAGCGGGTGCCCGGTTGAGCCGCGGAGCGGGCAAGGCTGTACCATCTGCCCCGCCATGGCCGCCCTCCGAGTTGAGAACCTGCGGTTCCGCTACGCATCGGGCGACCCCGACCAGCCCTTCGAGCTGCGCGTGAAGCGGCTGGAGCTTGAGGAAGGCGAGCAGATGCTGCTCACGGCCACCTCCGGCGGCGGCAAGAGCACGCTGCTCTCCCTCATCGCGGGGCTGATCGATCCCCTCGCCGGCACGGTCGAGGTCGCCGGCACCAACATCCACAGTCTCCGCGGCCACGCCCGCGACCTCTTCCGCGGCCGGAAGATCGGCATGATCTTCCAGACCTTCAACCTGCTCCAGGGTTTTTCCGCGGCGGAGAACATCAAGGCCGCGCTGATGCTGGCGGGTAAGCCGCCGCGAGAGCAGAAGGAAAAAGCCGCGGCGTTGCTCTCGCAACTGGGGATCACGCGCCCCGACGCGCCGGTGGAGCAGCTCAGCGTGGGCCAGCAGCAGCGCGTGGCGGTGGCGCGGGCGGTGGCGTGCGGCCCGGCGCTGGTCTTGGCGGACGAGCCCACGGCAAGCCTGGACCCGGAGAACGCGGCAAAGGCGATCGAGCTGATCCAGCGCGTCTGCCGCGAGAGCGGGGCGGCGCTGCTGTGCGTGAGCCATGATCCGTCGATGGCGGCGCGGTTCGAGCGTCGGGAACGGTTGGATGCGCTGGCGGGGGTATCGCGGTGACGGACTGGACGATCATCTTCCGCAGCATGCGGTCGCGCCTGTTCTCGACCACGACGACGGTCGTGACGGTGGCGGTCGCGGTGGCGCTGATGCTGGTGCTGCTGACGATGCGCGGCGCGGCACGCCGCGCCTTCGAGCAGGGCGGCGGGAACATGCACCTGCTGCTGTCGCGCGACGCGAGCCCGCTGGTGTCGGTGCTCAACGGGCTGTACTTCGCCAACGCGCCGCGGGCGCCGATCCGGCACAGCGAGTTCGAGCAGTTTACCTCGGGCACGCCGCTGGTGGATTGGGCGGTGCCGGTGCAGCTCGGCGACAGCTTCGCGGGCCGATACCCGGTCGTGGCGACCAGCACGGAGTTCTTCGGAAAGTTTCGACCCCGGCCGGACGGTGCGTGGGCCTTTGCCTCCGGCGGCCCCTTCCAGCGCGACTTCGAGGTCGTGCTCGGCGCGACGGTGGCGCGGGAGACCGGGCTGCGCATCGGGCAGTCGATCACGCTTACCCACGGCTTCCCCACCCGCAACGAGGCCGGCGCGGGCCACGAGCACGACGAGTACGCCTACCACGTCGTGGGGGTGCTGGAGCCCACCGGCCAGGCCTTCGACCGCGCGGTGTTCACCTCGCTGATGAGCACATGGATCATCCACGCCCACGACCGCATCGAGCGCGAGGAGCACGGGAAGGAGGAGCACGTCCACCGCAAGATCACCGCCGAGGACGTGACCGACGAGGACCGCAAGATCACCAACATCTTCGTGCGCGTGCGCTCGCGCGAGGGCTCGGACGCCTCGGCTTCGCTGCCGGTGCTCTTCGACCGGCTCCGGCGCGGGCAGGGATTCCCGGGGGGCGTGACGGTGGCCCAGCCCAACCAGGAGATGGGCCGGCTGATGGACATCGTGGGGAACGTGGACCGCATCCTGCTGGCGGTCTCGGCGGTGGTGATGGTGTCCAGCGGAATCGCGATCATGCTCGCGCTGTACAACTCGATGGAGCAGCGGCGGCGGCAGATCGCGGTGCTGCGCGTGCTGGGGGCCAGCCGCGGGCGCGTGCTGGGCCTGGTGCTGACGGAATCTGCCCTGATCGGGTTGCTGGGCGTGGCGGTGGGGGTGGTGCTGGGCGCCGTGGGGGCGATGGTTGCCGCGTCGGTGATGAAGCAGCGGCTGGGCCTGGTGATCGACCCTGACCTGGACCCCAGGTCCGTCATCGGCGTGGCGATCGCGACGATCCTGCTGGCGTCGCTGGCCGGGCTGGTGCCCGCCGCCGCGGCGTACCGGACGAGCGTGATGCGGAACCTCCGGCCGCTGGGGTGAGCGGTCTACGCTTCCATCGATGTGGAAGTTCTGGGCAGTGCTGATCTTGCTGATGCTCGGTGCGGGCGTGTACGCCTTGATGGCGGGCCGTCCCGGTCAGAGCGAGGTTCTGGTCGCTCGTGCTCCTGACACAGCCGCGCCGGTTGAGTCCGCGCCCGCTCCGCCGCCGGTGACGGAAAAGCCGGCGACGCAGCCTGCGCCGCGCGAAGTCGAAAGGCCCGAACCTGTCACGCCCGCTGCGCCTGAACCCGCAACACCGCGGACGAACGAGCAGCCCGAGCTCGCTCCGATGGAGCCGGCTCCCGCGCCTGTTCCGGCGGAGCCCGAGCCCGTCACCGAGCCGTCGGTCGAAGAGGCACCGGCCGCCGCTCCGCACGATTCCTTCGACGAGCTGATCCCCAACGAGGACGGCATTCCTCCGGCGGAGCAACTCCCGGAGGTTGCCGACGCCACGCCGCTTCAGAAGTTCGGCGACTTCGAAGTCCTGCCCGCCAGGATCGAGAAGCGCGAGGATGGCTCGCTGCTGCTGGACGGCAAGTACATCCTCCGCGGCGAGGGCACGCCGCAGAATCCCTACGTCCTGACGTGGGACTTGCTCGTCTCGGTCGAGGAAGCCTTCGACCCGCAGAACGGGCGGCGGCGGCTGCCCGAGCGCGTCACGATGCTCGACGGGCGGCACGCGCGGATTTCGGGCTACGTGGCCTTCCCTATGACGGATAGGGAGCCGCGGGAGCTGCTCTCAATGCTGAACCAGTGGGACGGCTGCTGCATCGGCACGCCGCCGACGCCATACGACGCCATCGAAGTGGCGCTGCGCGAGCCGGTGGTGGGGGACGACCGCTTCGCGACCTCCGGCCGCGTGTCGGGCGTCTTCCACGTCAAGCCCTATCTGCAGGGCGACTGGCTGATCGGCCTGTACGTGATGGACGACGCGACGCTCACGCCGCGGGACTTCGGCGGCGAAGCCGCGAACTGATCACTCCGGAATGAACGCGGCGTAGCCACGCTCCAGCAGGCCGAAGGGCTTGTCGTGCCCGTCGAGCAGGCGGTCCACCGCGCGGTCGATGGTCGCGCCGGTGTCGTCGAGGATGGAAACGTCGTCGATCTTGCTCCCCGCGCTCATGAGGTAGCCGAAGGTGCGGGCCATGCCGCAGTTGGCGACGAAGTCGGGGATGATCGCGAACTGTCTGTCGGCGATGCGCTGCAGCGCGAGCATGTCCGCCACCCAGTCCTTGAGCTGCGTCTTGGTGCGGTCGTACCAGAAGGGGTTGTTGGCCCCGCACGAAAGCACCTTGACGCCGCACGCCTTGAGCTGCTCGATGCGCGCGGCGGTGGTGGAGTGGGAGATCGCACCGGGGATGTAGATGTCCGCCTTGTGCTGGAACAGCTCCTCGCCGGTGGGGGAGTCCACCACGCCGGGATAGCCGGGGCTGGGCAGCTCCGTGCCCTCGCGGGCGCGGATCAGCGCGTTGACGTTCAGGCCCTTGTCGTTCGTGATGACGCGCGTCGTGCGGTTCGCCCCGCGGCTCGAGATCGCGACGGTGATCACGCCGAGCTGCTGGAGGTAATACGCCGCGAACGCGCCCACCGCGCCGAAGCCCTCGATGATGGCCCGCTGGCCCTCAAGCTTCAGGTTCCGCTGCTTGTAGTAGCGCTCGATGGCCCGGACCACGCCGAAGCCGGTGACCACGTCGGCGACCATCCAGCGGCCGTCGCGCGGGCCGGGCAGGTCGGGCAGCACGACCGGGGCCTCGACGCCGTGCTTGAGGCGTTCGATCTTGGGGGCCGGGCCTTCGCTGTCGGGCCAGTTGTGCCCGCGGGCGATGCCCTCCTGCGGGTGCTTGTTGCCGACGACCTTCTCGATGATGGCGGTGGCCTCGGAGACTTCGTCCACGCCGATGTCCCCGCCGGTGCCGTAGCAGCACTTGAGATAGGGCCCGATGTGGCGGTACCAGCGCTCCAGGACGCCGCGCTTCACCTCCGGCGGGTGCTTGTCGTAGTCGAAGTCGATGACGGACTTGCCGCCGCCGATCTCGGGGCCGGAGACGCAGAACTTCACCCCCATGGTCTTCGCGAGGAAGACCGCTTCCTGCTGAGTGCCCCCGGCCCGCATGCGGGTGCCGCCGCCCGCAGCCCCACCTCGGAGCGAGTCGATGGCGAGCCAGCCCACGGCGTTGGTCTCGCGGTCGCGCCACTCGACGACGATGGAAGGAGGCCGCTGGTAAAAGGCCTGGTACTTGTCGAAGCCGTCGGGCATGGAAGTCTCCGATAGGTCGAATAGGCCTTGAAAGTCCTATTGGGGTCCTATTCGTGAAAGACAACAACCACGCCGCGAGGCCGCGGCGCTGGTCAAAAGCGAAAGTGGGATTCGCCGCTTACTTGGTGACCAGGGTCTTGGGCAGACCGAGGGCCTTGTCCTTCTTGGGGTCGAACTTCTTGTCCGCCATGAGCTTCTGGATGCGCTCGGCGCGGGTCATGACGGAGCGCTTGCCGGTGAGGTTGGCGGAGATCTTGAGGCTGCGGTCGAGGCTCATCGGTCAATCCTTCCCTTGCTGGCCCATCGGCAAGGCTGGGCCAGGCCGAGAGTTACTTGAGCTTTTCCCAGAAGTGCTTCTCGAAGTTCGAGCTGCCCCGGTGCTCCCGCTGCCAGATGGCCCCCAGTCGGACGACCTCGGTTTCGAGGTTGGTCTTGATGGAGGTCCCCAGCTGCTCGCGCGTGAGCCCCGGCAGGACGAACACCCGGCCTTTTGCTCCGGGGCGAGGATTGTTCGCACTCCCGCCCCCGGTATCAACCAGCAGGAAGTGGGCGTCTACGCCGTTCTGCCGGAGGAAGTTGACCGCGGCTCGGGCGTCCTCGAGCGGGAGGGTGGCGAGGTAAAGGTAGTTCAGGCCGACCTGGCGGGGGTCGGTGCCAGGGGCGGGGGGGAGGGGGTACCCGGCGTTGGCCCGCAGTTCGCCCGTCCGGGCCTGTTGGGGCTGCTGGGGTTGAGGCTGGACGATGGGGGGCTGCTGGGGGCCGGGGTCGGCCAGGGCGGGCTCCACCACCGGGGGCGGGTCGCGCCGGATGAAGGGCTGGAGGGAGGCCTCTCCCTGCTTCTTGCCCAGCGACCAGGCGACCCCCCAGATGCCCACTCCCATGACCAGGAACGCCGCGCCGAGGATGGACCAGGTCTTGATGGGCAGCCCGGCCCAGGTCTGGGGCCAGGGGTGCTCGTCGGCGGGTTCAGGGGCGAAGCTGGGCTCGCGGGGCTTGAGCTCCACGCGAACGACGGGTTTCCTCTCGCGCGTCGCCGGCGCGGGGGTGGCGTCGGCGCCGCGGCTCATCAGCTCGAAGAGCGGTGTGGTTTTGCGCCCTGCCATGTCCACATCGTACCGACTTGGGGCGCGGGCAGCGTGCCCCTTGCGGGGCGTATACTGGGCCCACGATGGCCATCCGCGACGAGGACATTCTCCCCATCAAGCCGCCCCCGCTCTCCCGCACGGAAGCGGTCTATATCCCCGAAATCGTCAAGGGTTTCGGCACCACGCTGCGGCACTTCTTCACCTCCTTCGGGCACGGCAAGACCAGCCGGACCATGATGTACCCCGAGGTCCGGCGCGAGGATCTGCCCGTCGAACAGGGGGGGATGCTCAAGCAGAACTTCCGCGGCGTTCACCGCCTGAACCGCGACGAGCAGGGGCGCGTCAAGTGCGTGGCGTGCATGATGTGCCCCACGATCTGCCCGGCCCGGTGCATCCACATCACCGCCGGCGAGAGCCCCTGGAACGACCGCGAGAAGTACCCCGTCAAGTTCGAGATCGACGAGCTGCGCTGCATCTACTGCGGCATGTGCGAGGAGGCGTGCCCGGTGGACGCCATCGAGTTGACCACCGAGTACGACATCGTCGGCGCCTCGCGCCAGGAGATGATCTTCGACAAGGAAAAGCTCCTGCGCATCTACGACCTCACCATCGAGAAGAAGCCGATGTAAGCCCCTTTGCCCTTACCTGCCGCCCCCGCTCGGCGAACTTCCGCCGAACGTGGGGCGGTTGTGTTTTTGGGGGGTGTAGGGGTTTTACGGGCCGGAGCAGTTAATCCGGTCAATCTGGTTGCACACCCAAGGTTCATGGGGTCTGTTTGAGCCGGCCACCAGTGCGTGCACTGGCGGGGCGTCCGAGAACGTCACGTCCAGGTGTTCTCCTGGGGCTGGAGAGGAAGTCCGTGACATCGGTACGGGCACGCTGTGCCTCTCGCCGGGTCCGGGCTGTGTGTGTCTGCATGGAAGGGGAATGGGAATGAAGAGCTTTGTGATCGCCTCCGCGGCCGGCGCCTTGCTGTTTACCGCGGGCGCGCAGGCCGCGTTCTTCAGCTTCGCCGCTGACACGCTGGATCAGACGTGGACCTTCACGGGCAACGGCTCGTCCGTCACCTCCGCGACGGGCAGCAGCCCTGTTCTCCTCCACATCGACGACAACAACGGGGCGCAGCCTCGCCTGAGCGTCTCGGCCTCATTCTCGGCCCAGATCTCGCTCACCTTCGTGGGCTCGGTGCCAATGCCCGGCGGGGCCGAGGCGATGGTCTACGCCGCGAACGGCTCCTTTGCCTTCACCGACGTCGTTGCCGGCGTCCCGCTGCTGACCACGAACTTCACCAACGCGCTCTTCACCACCCGCGGGAGCGACAACACCTGGGGCACCACTGCAACGCTCCAGGTCGATCACGGGATGGGCGCGACGGTCTCCATGGTCTGGGGCGGCGCGGCTCTGCCCGCCTACGGCCTGCTCCCCGGCATGCTGGATGGTGGACGCGGCTTCGCCTTCGACATGGTCTCGCTCAACAGCAGCGGCGCGATTCCCTACGACGGCCAGTCCCCCGGCGTGTCGCTCAACCCCGGCACGCACCTGCCATTGTCGCAGTGGTTCGCCGAGTCCTCCTTCAGCGCTTACGGCAGTGTGATCCCCGCGCCCGGCTCGCTGGCGCTGCTGGGGATCGGGGCTCTGGCGGCCCGCCGCCGTCGCCGCTGAACTACGGAACAAGTCCGATCGCCAAGGGTCGCCGCGTGCGGCCCTTGTTGCTTTTTTGGATCCTTACCGCGGCAGCACGTCCGCGACCTCGCGCGCAAACTTCGCCGCGGCGGAGCGGATGGCTGCCTGCCAGTCCTCTCCGGGTGCGGGCTTGGCGTAGATCACCGACCGGCTCGCGGTGACGAGCACCCCCGCATCCCCCGCGCTCTGGAAGGAGATCCGGAGCATGGCCCGGATGTCATCCGCCGTGCCGCCCTGGGCTCCGTAGCCGGGGATGAGGAACACCTGATCGGGCATGAGGGCCCGCAAAGCCGCGGCGTCGGCGGACTTGGTCGCCCCAACGACCGCGCCCAGGGCGCTCAGTCCGGAGGGGGAGCGCGACGCGCCGCCGAGGCCCGCGACGTGACGGGCGACCATCTCCGCCACGGTGCCGCCGTCGGCGAGGCGCTGGTTCTGGATGGCGTCGCTGTCGGGGTTGCTGGTGCGCACAAGGGCGAAGACGCCCAGCCCGGCGTCGAGGAACGGGGTCATGCCGCTGGAGCCCAGGTAGGGGCTGGCGGTGACCCAGTGGGCGTGGAGTCGGACGGCCGCGGCGGCGTAGTGGGAAGCGGAGGTGGAGATGTCGCCGCGCTTGGCGTCCCACAGGACGACCAGCCCCAGACGTGCGGCCTCGGCCATTGTCTCTTCGAGGGCCGCGAAGCCCCGGGAGCCGTAGCGCTCAAAGCACGCGGACTGGAACTTCACCGCCGGAATCTGGCCCACGCACGCGGCGAGCACTCCGCGGCAGAACTCGGCGATGGCGGGTGTCGGCTCGTGGTGGCGGGCGCGGAGCTCTTCCGGCAGGTTTTCAAACACCGGGTCGAGCCCGAC
>Ga0065721_10003861_pt1 | contig 64812 bp, 51 predicted proteins | sample Mesricmetagenome_FD_59108 | JGI IMG/M metagenome (GOLD analysis project Ga0065721, IMG submission 59108) | Mesophilic microbial community from rice straw/compost enrichment Sample: eDNA_1 v2 (version 2) | ecosystem: Engineered > Solid waste > Grass > Composting > Bioreactor | place: USA: Davis... | reverse complement strand
AAAAGGTCAGGAGTTCGAATCTCTTAGGGCACGTTTTCTCGGGATGTAGCTCAGCTTGGTAGAGCACCTGGTTTGGGACCAGGGGGTCGCATGTTCAAATCGTGTCATCCCGACCAGTAAGCAAACAATCGGAATTGTCCGGTACATAATAAAGACAAAAGCCTTTCGCTTAATGCGAGAGGCTTTTGTTGTGTTTATGTCTAATTCGAACCATCATTTTCAATGATATCCCCACCCGATACTGCTGCTAAGTTCTCCTGATGGGAATAATCCTCCTTAGATGTTGAACAATCGGCATGTCAGAGCCGTATGCAAGCATAGTCTTGTATTAGTGGCACAACATTCGTTCGGAAACGGATTGACCCAGACTCATCAGCGGCTCCCCCGCCTATCTGTTTAACTAAGGGCACTAGCTCCTCGCCCTTCTGCTGGAAAATGGTTCTCCCCAATAACACCGTCGTTTCATCCTAATACAAGTATGCTTTAAGCTTACAGATGCCTCGCCGCGTCATAATGAGCTTATTTCATGTTGGAATTAAACCGTATTACATACCGTCCTTGGATCGACAATTGATCGAAGTAAACTTAATAAGCCGCAAAATCATCTATCCGATGATTAGCGTTAACATAAAGCTTATTACGCGGATAATGCCAATCGCCTAATTGGCGTTGTTCGTATGACGCATGACACCATTTATATGAAAAGGAGGTGCTGAAGCTGTAAGGTGGAATCAATCCCTCACTAATGTTACCTAGATCTAACATAACGTTATAAAACCTCACGCGAAACGAACTAGGAATCGATGGAAATAATCGACTTTGTCACAAAACTGTCACAATTAACATGGGTCAATTCGACATACTCCTATAGTCGGCCTACCCTATACTTGAATTATGTTTCAGGTGTAATAAAACATTACGCTTGATAAGGCGAGTTGAAACGAAATTGGGAGGGTAACCGTCATGGCTATGCTGATGATGAAGCGCAAGCACTTGTTTGCCGATTACGGCAGTTCTGTATTCTATGATGAAATGTTTGATCAGCATGGTAAAGTTCGGCCGCCTTATGGAACGATGATGAAAGTGTTGACTAGGATGGGGATTGATGAGCTAGTGGCACGCAATGCCGTCATGCAAGCTGCAATGGTGACGCAGGGCATTACGTTCACTTTATATAGCGACACCCCCGAAGACTCGTCTCTTGAGCGTACAATCCCGTTCGATATGATTCCGCGAATGATTCCAAACGAGGAATGGCAGTTGCTAGAACGAGGACTGAGGCAGCGAGTGCAGGCTTTGAATCATTTTATATATGATATCTATCATGCCCAGAACATTATGAAGGATGGCCTTGTGCCGCGCCAATTGATTATAGATAATCCCTATTATTTGCCTGCTATGATCGGTCTGGACGTGCCGGATAACACGTATATACCGCTCTCAGGGATCGATATTATACGAGGAGATTCCGGCGAGTATTATGTGCTGGAGGATAACCTTAGAACGCCCTCAGGCCTGTCCTACGTGTACCAGAACCGTGCATTGATGACGAATTTGTTTCCGGAGCTGTTCTTCGAGCATCGCGTACGCAGCATAAGTCGAGGACTTAATGCACTGCTGTGCAGTCTTCGAGCGCTGGCGCCAGGCGGCAAATCGGATCCGCTTGTCGTATTGCTTACGCCGGGCATCCATAATTCTGCCTATTACGACCACACCTTCCTTGCGCAGGAGATGGGAATTGATCTGGTAGAAGGCAGAGATCTGACGGTCATCGACAAGAAGGTATATATGAACAGCATGCAAGGGCTGCGTCAGGTTGATGTTATCTACCGCCGAATTGATGACGAGTATCTGGATCCGTCCGTATTCCGCTCAGACTCCATGCTAGGTGTGCCAGGCCTGATGGAGGCCTATTGCGCCGGCAATGTAGCGCTTGCGAATGCGCCGGGGACAGGTGTTGCGGATGATAAAGCGGTCTACGCTTATGTTCCGGATATGATCCGGTATTATTTGCACGAAGAGCCGATTTTGAGCAATGTACCTACGTATATTTTGGATAGACCCCATGAGCGTGAATATGTTCTTAGCCGCTTGTCCGAGATGGTTGTGAAGGAACGCTGCTTATCTGGCGGTTATGGGATGCTGATTGGTCCATCGGCATCGGAAGAAGAGTTGAAGACTTTCACAGACAACATTAATCTTCATCCAGAGCGCTATATCGCTCAACCAACGATGAAATTATCCTGCAGCCCATCCTTGCACGAATTTGAGGTTGCGCCCCGTCATATCGACCTGCGGGCCTTCGTGTTCATGGGCAAGCAGGAAACCCATGTCGTTGCAGGAGGATTAACGAGAGTCGCGTTGAAGGAAGGCTCGCTGATCGTCAATTCCTCGCAGGGCGGGGGAACGAAAGATACGTGGGTTATAGATTAGGAATATAATCGAGGTGATGGGATATGATGAATCGATTCGCTGAATTGTTGTATTGGGCTGGGCGTTATGTAGAACGGGCAGGTAATCATGCAAGGCTGATCGATATCAACTATCACATGCGACATGAACTATACGGACAGCGGGAAAGAGAATATGTGTGGGAGCGGCTCGTGGAATCAACGGGCGGCGTAGCTAGGTTCGAAGAGCTGTACTCCAACATTAACGCTGGCACGAACGAGCTGACTGTGATCCATTTTCTAACGTTCGAGCGCTCGAATATTAATTCGATCTTTAATTGCGTGCAGCAGGCGAGAAACAATATACGCACGCTGCGGCAGCTAGTGCCAGCGGAGCTGTGGGAAGTGATTAATGCCTTCTATTTATGGCTGAAAGATCAGAACGTATCGCAGGTTATGCTGCAAGCCCCTCACTTGTTCTACCAGCGGGTACGGGAATGGGCGACGCTGTTCAGCGGAACTGTAGATGCGGCCATGGTTCGGGAGCAGGAGTGGGATTTCATTCAAACGGGCAAATTCGTAGAACGGGTAGACAATACACTGCGTATCGTCAACTCGGTGCATCAGCAGATTCGACGAGAGTCTGACTCTGAATCCGAGCACTATAATCGAACGGCAGCGCTGCTGAAGTCTGTTGGTGGATTCGAGGCGTTCCGCAGGCAATATGCTGTGAATATTACGTTCGACAATGCGCTGGCCTTCATGCTGCAGAGCAGCAGCTTCCCGCATTCGGTTCAATACTCGCTTGATGCGCTGGTCAGTCATATTAATCAGATCGGATTGCCTAATCGCGACTTTGAAGCGCTCGATGAGCGAGTCAGCGATATGGTGGATGCAATGAAATCAATTGTAGGACCGATTCGCAGCGGTCATGCTCGTCTGGAGACTGCGGCATTGGAGCAGCTTGTCTATTTGTCTAACCAGCTTGGATGTGCGGTGTCGGCTGCCTTTTTTCAAAATATGTATGTTGGAGCTTAACCGAATCAATGACGTTTCATCTCAGCAATAGCTGGCTGCCAGCAGTACCGATTGTGCTAGAAGCCCACTGGAACGCGTGAATGCGAGCCTTGTGGGCTTTTTTCTCTTACCCTTATGAACGGATTTGTTTCCGAGTCTAATAGGAAGTCATACGATCGTCCTCGTCATAGGTTTTCATCATAATGTCTAGCGTTGCTTAACAGGCAAGCATGCGGTATGATCGTTAGAGTTATAAGCTGCTGTCATGTGATACAGCAGGATGAGAGAGGGGGCGGGATACCATGGGAGTACCAGCAGGCGTATGGATTTCGGCGGCTGTCATTCTGGTTGCGGTTACGTGGATCACCTTGTGGGTTACGAAGAAAGCTTATTCGCGCAAATGGGACGAGTCTGATCAATAGTCATGCATCATGCAGCCGCTGCTTGTGCAGCGGTTTTTTCATACGGTCATCCATTATATGTTGTTATATGCAGGCAGAAGGGAGAAAGCCAAGATGAGTTTAATCATGAATGAGAAAATTAAAGCGAAGGAGCTTGACCTAACTGGACTGGAAGGAGAGCCGATTGGCGTTGTATCTCGCGAAGAAGCGCTTGCGATGGCGAAACGGCTGAAGGTCGATCTGGTCTGCACATCGCTGATGAGCAGTCCGCCGCCATGCAAGCTGGTCGCACGGGGAGCTGCGAAGAAGGAGCAGTCGCAGCAGCAGCGAGAGGAACGGCTGCAGGACAGGCCTGCCAAGGAGAAGGAATTGCGGTTGTCTGCGCATATTGAGGAGCACGACTACGATACGAAGCGCCGCCAAGTGGAGAAGCTGCTGACAGCAGGCAATCCGGTGCTGCTCGTCGTTAAGCTGCAAGGCAAGCAGGAGCAGGCGCCTGCGAAGGAGCTGCTGGAACGACTGCTGGCAGACCTGAAGCCATTCGGAACGAAGGCGACAGGTATTCAAGTAAGCGGCAAGCAGGCAGCCGTTCGCGTTAATCCTGCAGGCTGAGGCGCGGAATCGAAAGCGGCTTCTTGCTCTGTTGAGCAGAGGCAGACCGGTGACGGGAGGAGCTGCCGCGGTGGGCTACCTTTTTGTAAATGAGAGGTAGTATAATGCTTCCTGCAATCGCAATCGGTTCAACGAGTACAAGCTTCTTCAGGGCAACCTTAACGGAGTAATATAAGGTCGTGCTGCCAATCAGATCGACAGCAATGAATTCACGTATGGCGGAAATCGGCACAACCACGATAATGATTTCCTGTCTAATCCGCGGCAAGCTGCATACCTCCTTCGAATCGAACACAACGTTATGTTGTATGCTTGTAGGGCATTGTCCTATGAGAGGTATAGTGCATGCTGCTGCAAAATAATAAGAGCGCCGCTCAATCGAGTGGCGCTCTGTCGTATATTGGGAATTAGATAGCGGATGCCTCTTCCGTCTTGTCCGAAGCCGATTCGCTATTGCGCACCGCTTTCAGAAACTCGCGCATGAAGCCCGGCAGATCCGGCCATGCGTGACCAGAGATGATGTTGCCGTCTACATAAAGCTTCTCTTCTGGATAGATGGCGCCGAGACGTTCAACCTCGAGCCGGCACGCGTTATAAGCGGAAATCGTACGGCCTTGGAAGAGGCTGTTGTCATTAAGAGCGAGGAACACTTGCGCGCCGTGGCAAATCGCGCCGACAGGCTTGTCTTCTTCAAGAAAATGACGAACAATCCGCGGCAGATCCTTATCATTGCGAATGAACTCTGGTGCTCGTCCACCTGGAATAATAATGCCTGCATACTCCGTTGGGTCAACGTCTGCGTATGCGATATCGGCTGCAAGACGATGTGCAGGCTTCTCCGTGTAAGTGTCCCAGCCTTCAATGAAATCGTGGCAAACCGTGTTCAGAACTTTCTTCTGTGGAGCAGCAATGACCGGTTCATATCCCTCTTCAGCAACTCGGAAAACAGGGTAGTACACCTCGAGCACTTCTGCTGCGTCGCCTGTCAGAATCAGGATCTTTCTCGACATGATATCACTCCTCTGGGAATGGTTGACTTCACCTATTCCATTATCAGCTGATGCAATATAAGCGTCAATGAATCAGCAGGAGGAGGACGTAGGTCCTGTTGCACGGTTGTGATTGTCGAACTTAGTCACTGGTTCATTGGTTATTGGGATGATTCAAATGAATGGAACAGCGGACGAATCAACGTAGCAATGAGCTGATCGATAATATCGTCTGTCGTGTAGCCATATTGGTCGCTCAGATGCTGAAGCGTATGCGGCGCGAGTGCTGCAATCATAATATGTGCCGTAAACGCAGGATCGAAGGATACGGTTTGACCGCTATCCTTTGATTCCTTCAACAAGCCGGTAAGTGTACCATGCAAATATATATACGGCTGTGAACAGAAAAACTGCTGCGCATCGGCGTTCAAGCAGCGGGATTGGACTAGCGAGACATGGATTGCCTTGAGCAGGGAGGCTTCATTATGCGTGAACATGATGATGCGGCGGAATACTGCGATCAATCGCTCTAGTGCTGGCGCGTCGGCAAGCCGTTCTAGCTGGGCATCGATTTCTGCACGAAGCCGGCCGAATTGATCGTCAATAAGCTCAAGACACAGATCGCCTTTCTGGGCATAGCGACGGTACATTGTGGCTTGACCCACCCCTGCTGTCTTCGCAATCTGGTGCATGCTGACGGTGTCAACGCCGTACTGAGTGAACAAATCGCGCGCCGTTTCCAAAATAAGCTCGGTCAGCTGTTGAGCATCCTTTCGTTTAGGCGTCACCATCGTTCATTCTCCTTCCTTCCTTGGATCACATTGACAAACGGACAATTGTCCGCTATTATTCAAATGAAGTGTTGAGCGGACAATTGTCCGCTTTCTTCATCAAGTCATTCTGGAGCTTCCTTGCAAACTGTCAGGTTTTAATGGTTTCATTGTAACCCGATTGTTGTCAGCAGGTCAAATTTCAGAACTAGAGACAAAAGGAGTGGAGTCAATGGCAAGTGCAGTACCAAGCAAGGAAGAGCAGCCTATTACAGCTATTCTCGCCCCGCTGCTCGCAATTATTGTCGGCATGTTCATGGTCATTCTTGACGGTACCGCAATGAACGTCGCGCTTCCGGGTCTTGTGATGGATTTCGAATCGTCACTTAGCACGGTGCAGTGGACGGTTATGGGCTACGCGCTCGCGCAGGCTGCGGTTATTCCGCTGGCGGGCTGGCTGTCTGACCGTTTTGGCGCAAAAAATATTTTCCTTATCTCAGTCTTCCTATTCACAATTGGTTCCGGTCTGTGTGCACTGGCAGGTTCGATTGAACAGCTCATTGCTTATCGGATTATTCAAGGTATCGGCGGCGGCATGGTTGCTCCGATTGCAATGGCATTCACCTACCGTCTAGCGCCTCCGGGCAAGGTTGGCGCTGTCATGGGGATGATCGGTATCCCGATGCTCCTCGCACCGGCACTCGGTCCGATTGTCGGCGGTTGGTTGATCGAAGATGCTTCGTGGCACTGGATTTTCTTGATTAACCTGCCGATCGGCGTAATCGCGGTCCTGATCGGTCTCAAGACGCTGCCGGCGATCGACCGTCAGCAAGTCCCTACGCTAGATTTCCTTGGTATGGTCTTCGGTCCGCTTGCATTCGCAGCACTCGCTTACGGACTCTCGGAAGGCGGCACTTCTTGGACATCGGCGAAGACGCTGACAGGCATTATCGTCGGCGGCGTATCACTCATCATCTTCATTATTGTCGAGCTTAATCGCAAACAACCGCTGCTTGAGCTTCGCGTATTCCGTTCGGGCAACTTCACGAAAGGGATTATCGTACAATGGGTATCGCAGGTTGCGTTGTTCGGTACGATGTTCCTCATTCCGCTCCTGCTTCAACAATCGCACGGCTACGGCGCACTGAAGACGGGTATCTTGATGCTGCCGATGGCCATTGCATCGACAATCTTCATGCCGCTGGGCGGCAAGCTGTTCGATAAGATCGGCGCTCGCCCGCTCGTCGTTGCGGGTATGCTCATTGTAGCGATTGCAGCTTTCTTGCTGACGGGCATTGATGCTGACGCGAGCCAATACGAATACATTCTTCCGCTTGGCATGCTCGGAGCGGGTATGGGCTTGTCGATGATGCCATTGAATACCCATATCATTCAAGCGTCACCTGCGCATCTTGTAGGCCGCGTCACGTCGCTTACGGCAGCGCTCCAGCAAGTCGTTACATCGTTCGCAATCGCGATTCTGACGACGATTCTGATGAACAAGGTCGACGACTATAATCCGCAGTACAATCCGATGACGGATCCGATCCCTGTAGATGCATTCTCTGATACGTTCGCGATTCTCATCTGGGTTGGTGCAGCGGGTGTTATCATCGGCTTCCTGCTGAGCCGTCCTAAGCCGCAAGAAGGCGCTGCAGGCGAAGGCGTCGAGAAGCCGGCTATGATGATTAACCACTAATTAACCGTAAAATAAACATAAGCAAAGCCCCTGCGACATTGTGCCGCGGGGGCTTTGCTTATTGTCATTGCCATATAGGGCCGGCGTTTGTCTAGCGTGTGAAGCTTTTAATAATCCGGTTCAAATAGGAACGTCTCGCTGCGAAGAAATAGAGACTTTGCATGACGATATAAATGGCAACTACCACAAGCGAATACTGCAAAGCACTTGTATAAAGCAAATTGCCAAGCGCCTTCATCGCGAACATCGTATGCACGATACCGACGACGCAAGGCACGAAGAAGATGATCGCGACTTGCATCGTAACCGATCGGCGAATTTCACCCAGTGTCATGCCGATTCGGTTGAGCGATCGGAACTGCTCGCGGTCCTCTTCTAGTTCGGTGAACAGCTTGAAGTAGATCATGCTTCCGGAAGCGATGAAGAATAATACGCTGATGAACAAGCCGATGAATAAGGTAAGTCCCATGGATTGTTTATAGGACAGGTACAAGGATATGCGGTTATCGAAGGAGCTCTTCATATCTTCTGGAACGAGCGCTTCGATCTTAGCGGCCGTGTCGGCCTGAGACGTCCAGTTCTTCAGTTCGAAACCATACACGACGATTTTCTTGTCGTTGGGCACTGTCTTCATAATTTCATCGTATTGGGCTGCATCAACGACGAGCATCTCACTGACGCTTGCGACAGCTTCTCCGCTGTACTGTTTGTCTACGGTTAGCGAGATCGCGTTAGGATATCCTTCGATCTGGATTGGAAGCGGTTTGCCGATCTCGGTCTGAGGCTGCGTCTCTTCGTTGAACCGATTGACGTATACTGAGTGTCCTGGATCAACGTTCAGAATCGGCCTTCCACGATCAAGTAGTTGTCCATAATAGTTGTAGTCATCCTCTGATACGAGCATCGCAGTTGATGTTTTGTCTCTATTCTGTTTGATTACCGGCACCTTTGCCGTTACGGCTGCCAGCTTCAGCTCATAATCGAGCTTAACGCCATCCTCTTGCAGGATGCTCTTTACTTTGTCTGGATCGATAACCGCATGCGTGTCGAGTCCCTTCTCGTGGAAGCTGATCGACTGCGGCAGCATGTCCATCTGCTGCTCCTTCGAGGCGAGGAAGAAGACATAGAACGTACCCGATGCCGTAAGGATAACAGCGCTCATTACAGAGACGGTAAACAAGATGCGAGCATTATCCTTCATTTTGAACACAAGCTGGGCAATGGTCATTAAGTTCGTCTGTTTGTAGTAAATGCCTTTCCTGCGCTGCAGGAAGCGGAACACGATGACGCTCGCTTGCGTGAACAGGAAGAACGTACCGACAACGACCAGGCCGACGACAGGAAGCATATACATGATCGCGTTTCTAAGCGTCATTGTGTATGCCATGTAGTAGCCTGCACCCAGGCACAATAACGACAGCAGCACGAGCCAGACGGATGCGAGCGGCGGCGACTTCGGCTTCTTCGATGCTTTCAATAGATCGATAATTTGGCTTCTTCCTACCTGGAATAAGGTAAAGAGCGTAATGACCAGGAATAAGGCGAAGAAACCGGCTGCTGTCAGCAGCAGTGCCTTGCCCGGAATGAAGAATCGGATAGGCTCCGCCAAATCGAGAATTGCGGACAGCGCCATTAGGAACAGCTTCAGGAATAAAGCGCCAAGCGCAATGCCTGTTCCGATCGCAAGCAGCGAAGTCGCGATGCTCTCGTACAGCACCATCTTGCGCATCTGACCTCTCGTCATGCCGAACAGCGATAGCAGGCCGAACTCCTTCTTCCTTGATTTGAGAAACGCCGACATGGAATACAAGATGAAGAAGAAAGAGAATATAGCGACAATATATTCACAGAACATCATGCCGGTACGAACGCCTTTGCCCATATAAATATGACCATTGATGACATCCGGATGGAAGATGAATGCGGCATAGATGAAGAAGATCATGACCGAGAATACGCTGCTTAGGAAGTAGGCAATGGATTGATGCCAGTTGCCTCGAACATTCTTAATTGCGAATTGTCGAAAGTTCATCGAAATTACCTCCCAACACACTCAGCGAATCGAGAATTTGCTGGAAGAACGCCTGCCGATTCGTACCGCGCCGAATTTCCGAGAAGAACGCCCCGTCCTTAATGAACACAATACGTTTGCAATAGCTCGCGGCAAAAGGATCATGTGTCACCATCATGATGGTTGCGCCTGCCTGTTCATTGAGATCCCGCAGCGAGTCCATTACATCCTTGGCCGCCTTCGAATCAAGGTTGCCTGTCAGCTCATCGGCCAGCAGAATGGCAGGGTGGTGAATCATTGCCCGTGCGATTGCGGCCCGCTGCTTCTGACCGCCGGACACCTCGTAAGTCCGTTTATCAAGAATTGCGCTAATGCCAAGCAGCTCAGCGCTCTGATGAAGACGCTTCTCGATTTCTTTAATGTTCGTGTTGTCGAGCACGAGCGGTAGAATAATGTTCTCTTTGATCGACAAGGTATCGAGCAGATTGAAGTCCTGGAAGATGAAGCCGAGCTCTCGTCTGCGGAACAGGGCAAGCTTCTTCTCATTCAGCAGCGTAGGGTCAACACCGCCGATCTCGATCTTGCCGGACGTCGGTTTGTCGATCGTCGCGAGAATGTTCAGCAAGGTTGTTTTGCCGCTGCCGGATGGGCCCATGACACCAACGAACTCGCCTTTCTGAATATCGAGATGAATGTCGTTTAATGCTCGGTACAGCATTTTACCTTTCGAACCATATACTTTCGTCAGCCCTTGGGCTTTCAGTATGCTCATTTGTGAGTCCCTCCACTTTGATCTCTATTATGTGTTGTCGTAACAGCAGCTATGTTCACAGTATAAGCGAGTGAGGAGGGAGACCCCATTGATTTACCTTTCAATTGGCAGCGAGAACCTTACAAATTTGTCACCTTCCTATTGAAAGCTTACAGAGAGGATGAAGAGAAGAGACCCTGATGAATGGCGCTATTGTAAAAATAAACCGTTATCGTCGTCCCGACCCCCAGCTCCGATTCGATCACGAGATCGTGACCAAGACGACTGCACACTTCCCGTGCGAGATATAGTCCCATGCCGGTCGATTCCTCGACCAGCCTGCCGTTCTCGCCGGTGAAGAACGGGTCGAATACGCGCGGGAGATCGTGCTCGGCAATGCCGATGCCGGCGTCAGTCACCGACAATGAGCAGCGGCCATCTGGCAGGGATGATAGGGTGAACTGAAGGGTTTTGCTGCCCGATTTGTCTTTGGAATATTTGATTGCGTTCGTCATGAATTGGTTCAATACGAAGGCCAGCCATTTCGCATCGGTCTCCACGATCACCTCGCTGCCATCGACACGGGGGAAGATCGATGCACGGATGCATGCCTTCTTATGGCTGTTGATCGTTTCACGGACCAGCGGAAGCAGCGAGACGCGGTCGATTCGGACATCCATGCGGAATTGATCCAGCCTCGCCGTATGCAGCATCATCTCGAGGCCGCGGGATATACGCTCCAGCTCCTCATGCATGCTGCTGCGCAGTGCATGGAGCTCTTCCTCGGAGCCGCGAGTTTCTTCAGCAGCTTGCTGCAGGAGCAGGTCGATAACCGATACTGGCGTTTTCATATGATGGACCCACTGGTTCGTAAAATGCAAATGCTGCTCGCGATGCCTGCGATAATCGGCGAGCTCATCTGCGGACGCTTTATGCTGCTTCTCCAACAGCTGCTGCACAGCCAGTTGCTCACGCGTGACGCCATCCCGTACGCTCATGATCGACACGGCCGTCGGCTTGTCCGATGCGACCATGTCGGCAACCTGCTTATAGTACGGACGCTGGCGTGAATAGTCCCATACGATCCAGCAGAGGAGCACTACGGTAGCGAGCAGAACGATGTACAATAGGCTGCTAAGGGCCGGCGTATTGCTGCCATGCTGAAGATCGAGCGTCAGCACGAGCATGGCGAAGAAGAGCGCAATATAGAAGGCAGCGATATAAGGAAGTCTGTCTAGCATAAACGAGCGGAATGTGAACAGTCTTCTGACTGGAGGCTCGGCTTGATGATTGGGCGATGGCGAATGCCGAGGTACCTGATAGCGAGGCATATTTCTTCACTCCTTATAGCAGCCATTTCAATAGATGCCGATACAGCCTCAATTGATCTGTGTCAAGTCCAAGCGGTAGCCTTGACCGCGTACGGTCTCGATCGCTTTCGGCAGACCGAGCTCTTCAAGCTTCTTGCGCACGCGCGTGACGTTAACGGTCAGCGTGTTGTCATCAACGAAGTGGACGTTGTCCCATAGCGCTTCGAGCAGATCGTCTCTGCTCACAATGCGTCCGGCTTTGGCGAGCAGCGAGCCGAGCAGCAGCGTCTCATTGCGGGAAAGGTCAGCTTGGCGGCCGTTCCATTCGACGATATTGCGGGCCTTGTCCAGCGTTAATCCGTTAGATGAAAGCTCGTCATGGCTCTGTACAGGGGCTGCGTATTCGCCATAGGTGCGGCGCAGCGCGCTTTTGATCTTCGCGATCACGACATCCAGATGGAACGGCTTCGTCATATAGTCGTCCCCGCCGTTCTCGATGGCCATAACCTGATCCATCTCGCCAACCCGCGCGGATAAGAAAATAATCGGTACATTGGAGACGGTTCGAATCTGGCGGCACCAATAGAAGCCGTCGAAGTGCGGCAGATTAATATCGAGCAGCACAAGATGAGGGCTTGCCTCGACGTATTCTTGCTTGAGCTCGCGGAATCGCCTCGCTCGGACGACCTCGTAGCCATAACGCTCTATGTATTGCTGCAGAATTGCGGCGATCTTGTCGTCGTCCTCGATAATCATTATTCGATACATAAGAGGCCTCCTTGCCTATATCCAGTAATAGGGTAGCGTATATTGTCTAGGCTGGCAAATAGGGAGAGTTGGTGGACTTACAATAAGTTTAGGTGCAGAGCACAAAGAAACAGCTGCAGCGGAATCCGTACGGACCACTGGGCAGCTGCTTCTATGAACCTTGCTATTTGAAGAAGAGGAAGTGTGTTGGCAGCGAACGAAGCTTGCCATCCGAAGGTTTATTGACGACACGCCCGTTAAAAATAAGGGAGGAGGAGCCGCCGCCATCGAGATTGTAGGCATCCTTCACGCCGAATCGTTGGAGCAGAATTTGCAGTTCCTCAAGCGTGGCACCAGAGCTGCCGTTCTCGTTATAGCCGTCAATGACAAGGAACAAGAGCTGGTCGTCCTTGTAATTGGCGATGACGGTACGCGGCGCGCGTTTCGGGCTTACCTGCCATTTGGCCGGAATCGGCTGCGATTGTCCGTTCTTCATTAGGACCGGCACGAAGGAAGCGCCGAACCGAGGCTTCAGCTGGTCCAGCTGCTCGCGGCTGGAGAAGCTGCCGCCAATCAGCTTATTATCTTCGCTCAGGCCAACGAAGAACAAGTTCTCGTACGAAGGCTCGAAGCCGTTCACATACTTGCCGTTCAGGACGGTTGTACTAAGCGGGTAGCGTTTGCCGCGACCGTCCGCGAAGCCGCCGGCGTTTACGCCCGCAATGGCATTGTAGCGCTTAACAGCGGACATCGTCGTCTCGGATGAGCCGAATTTATCGTTGCCGAGCACCATCTTCATCGCATCTTTGCTGCCTAGCTTTACTTTCAAGGCGTAGCCTTTGAAGTTCTGCGCTTGAATGGAGAACAGCTGCGCCCGTATTTTGTCCGATTGAATCGAACCCGAGATACTGCCCAGCTTATTCGTTATGCGGCGGTCATAAATAATGCGAGGCCGGTTCACCTGGCTCGATGCTGCTTCAGCAATTAATTGAATATCTGCATTCGTCTTATTGTACAGCGTCACCTGCTTCTTAATAGCTGCCTGCGTAGCTTGGGCTAGATCGGCTGCGGTATCCAGATCAGCAGCAGTCTGTTCAGCACCGGATGCTGTTGATTCGACGACCGTTGGTTCCGGCATAACCTCATCATAGATGATGATCGTTTCTTGATAGGACAGCAGCCAGATCAGAATGCCGATAAACGGCGCGCTTGCCAGCACCATCGAACGGTTGAGCACTTTGACGGGTCTAATCATTTGAGCACGTCCAGATTTTTCTTCAGCTGCTCGAGCTGTTTCTTCACTTCGCTAAGCTGCGTGAACAGCTTGTTGCTGTTGTCCGTCTTGGCGCTTGCATTGTCCTTCGTGAAGGTTAGCAGCTCATTGAGGGCATCGATCTTGCCTTGAAGCACGGCGATCTCACTCTTATAGCTCGATTCGGCAGCTTGCAGCCTTTCATCGTATTGCTTCTGCATGGCTGTAAGCTTAATGTTCGTCTGTCTATTAATATCGGCAGTCATTGAACGGGTCAAATGGTCGGAATACAGCTTGGCCCCTGTAATGCCTGCGCTGATAAGGATGAGCCATAGAATAAGGAAGACAATGAAGGCGCGATTGCTGCGGCGCTGAGCGGAGCGTCCGGTGGATCGTGCTGCTGGTACTGCAGGTTGAATCGGTGTTTCCAATTTCGTTCACCTCTTGTACAGATATTAGGCAGTTTCGCAAGTGAACGGACGTGCGTGCGTTCTCTAGTAAGACGAATAAGCCCCTCGCGATCGTTGCGAGTGTCCGTATATTGTAACAAAAAAAATGATAGGAGTGGGCGTTCTTCGCTTTTATTCCTAATTTGTTCACGGCGCGCCGTTGCAGTATAATCGAAACAGTCAAGTATGTTGGAGAGGGAAGGAGCTGCATCGAAATGAGTGAACAGCGCACAGAACAGGCGACATTCGCAGGAGGATGCTTCTGGTGCATGGTGAAGCCGTTCGAGGAGATGCCAGGCATCATTCGTGTTGTGTCCGGCTATACAGGAGGAACGACAGAGAATCCGACCTATGAGGAAGTATGCCGAGGCGGCACAGGACATACAGAGGCGGTGCAGATTACGTTCGATCCCGAACAGTTCCCTTACGAGAAGCTGCTCGAAATTTTCTGGCGCCAGATTGATCCGACGGATAGCGGCGGACAGTTCCACGATCGTGGAGATTCGTATCGGCCAGCTATTTTCTATCATAATGACACGCAGCGTCAATTGGCTGAACGCTCGAAGCAGGAGCTTGAGGCAAGCGGCCGGTTCGACCGTCCGATCGCAGTCACGGTAGAGCCTGCAGCGCCCTTCTATGCAGCAGAGGATTATCATCAGGATTACCATAAGAAGCAGCCGCTCCGTTACAAAATGTACCGTAAAGGCTCAGGGCGCGACGCCTTTATCGCACAGCATTGGAAGCATCGCGAGGATGAGGCGAGCCTGCGCAAGCGGCTGACGCCGGCGCAGTATGAGGTGACGCAGAACAATGCGACGGAGCCGCCGTTCCGCAATGAATTCTGGGACCATAAGGAAGCAGGCATCTACGTCGATATCGTCTCCGGAGAGCCTCTGTTCAGCTCGCTGGACAAATTCGACTCCGGCTGCGGCTGGCCAAGCTTCACGAGGCCGCTGCAAGCGACCGCCGTGGAAGAGGTGCTGGATGTGTCGCACGGGATGGTGCGCACGGAAGTCCGCAGCCAAGTAGCGGATTCGCATCTTGGCCATGTATTCGATGACGGTCCGCGCGACCTTGGCGGCCTGCGTTATTGCATTAATTCGGCTGCGCTGCGTTTCATTCCAGTCGACCAGCTTGAAGCTGAAGGCTACGGCGAGTACAAGAAGCTGTTCAAGTAATAGGACAAAGCCCCGAGGCCGTATTGGCTTCGGGGCTTGCTTGTATGGTTAGATAACGCTTGGCTCAGCGATGAACGCTTCGTCGTTATTTTCGATAATAAGTTCGATTTTCTTAATGCGATGTTTGCCTACCTCGCGGATAATAAACCGCAAGTTTTCGTACACGAACTGCTTGTTAGGCTTCGGATCTTGAATTTCGTTGTACAGCCAGCCGCCGACGGTGTCGACTTCCTCGTGCGTCAAATCTTCACCAATCAGATGGCCAAGCTCATCAAGCGATACTTTGCCATCGAGCAGGTAGCAGTTGTCTGCCAGCTTCTCGATATCTCTGCGTTCATCCGCATCGAATTCGTCGCGAATCTCGCCGACGATAATCTCGAGAATATCTTCAATCGTTATCATGCCCGATGTGCCCCCGTATTCATCCATCAGAATCGCGATGTGCATGCGTTCCTGCTGCATTTTGCGAAGGAGCGTCTTGACGGGCATTACTTCCGGTACGGTCATAACCGGACGGATCAGCTTCTCGAAGTTAATCGGTTCGCCTTCCTGCTGCTGAAGGAACAGCTGCTTCGTATTGATCATACCAACGATTTGGTCCTTGCTATCGAAAGCGACCGGGAAGCGGGTATATTGCTCGCGGCGGATGACCGCCATATTGTCATCGATTGATTTGCTTGTGAACAAGCAGATCATATCGGTACGTGGCACCATGATTTCTTTGGCCAGCATTTCGTCGAAAGCGAATATTCGGCTAACGTAGCCATATTCCGTATTGTTAATTTTGCCGCTTTGGAAGCTGTCCTCGAGAATGATCTGGATCTCTTCCTCGCTGTGCGCTTCTTCATGCTCCTTCGCAGGCTTAAGACCGAACAGACGAATAAGCATATTCGCTGAACCATTCAACAGCCAGATGAAAGGATACAGGACTTTGTGGAACCAGATAATCGGCTTAGCAACCGCGAGGCTGATGAATTCCGCCTTTTGAATAGCCCAAGTCTTAGGTGCCAGCTCGCCAACAACGACGTGGAAGAACGTAATCGTAATAAATGCAATAAGGAATGAAACAAGATGCGATGCTTCACTGTTCATATGCCATGCATCAAACAGCGGCAGCAGCAGCTGCTCGACTGTTGGTTCACCGAGCCAACCTAATCCGAGCGCTGTAATCGTAATACCGAGCTGGCAGGCGGAAAGATATCCGTCCAAGTTGCTTGTCACGCGTTGAACGGCTAATGCATTGCTGCGGCCCTCTTGTACTAATTGATCGACGCGGCTAGCACGAATTCTGATAATTGCGAACTCGGTAGCGACGAAGAATGCGGTCAATGCAATTAATACAGCGACCAACAACAGATTTAAGCCTGTACTGCCCATTGGGTTCCATCACAATCCTTCTATGTTTAATTAGACTATCTTTCAGAATACTATAGCAAAAAATGCGCAGTTGGGACAATACGATTTGAGGTTGTGTAGGTCGATTTGCGGTTAATTGGTCAGAAAAAGTGAAACATTCAACGCGTTATTAGCGAAAAGCTCCACTTTACAGCCGCTATGACGCAAGCGTATGATTGGTTCGGATATCCGCCTTGTATTCATGGCAGGAGACGACCTTATTTTGACACAGAGAGCAGGCTGGAACATCATTTATGGCGAACAAAAGTTGGGCTTATGTTGGACTAGCGGCAGTGGCTGCTATATGGGGAGCTAATTTCGGCTTCTCGCGTATTGCAATGGAAACGTTTGATCCTATTCTTTTTGCTTTTCTACGCTTCGGTTTAGCGGTACCTTGTTTCTTTGCCATATTATATTGGAAGGAAGGCCATATTGGCATACCGCTCCGGGCAGCGCTGCAGCTGGCATTAATCGGGCTGTTCGGCGTCACGCTTCTTGAAATTCTCGTTATGTATTCCATTAAATATACGACCCTGGCGAATGCCTCGCTTCTGAATGTGGCGCCATGGCCGATATTCGCAGCACTATTCGCACCGCTGTTCACGAAAGAATCGTTAACGAGAAGATTAGCAATTGGAGGAGTCATTGCCATCGCAGGTGTCTGCCTAGTCATCCTCGGAGGGGCTGAAGGCTTTAGCCTATCGTCCGAGAATATGAAAGGAAACCTGATGGCATTCTCGATCAGCTTGATCGGAGCTTTGTTTAATCTCTCCTGCATGCCGTTAATGCGCAAGTATTCCGCACTGCGTGTAAGTACCTGGTTTATTACGTTTGGAGCATTGTTTATGTTTCCATTGACGATTGGGGCATGGGGAGAGGTCGCATGGGGAGAACTCGGCATTAAGGAATATAGTGTTACCTTATATAATGTATTAATCTGTACGGTCTTGTCCTTCATTGTATGGAACGCTGCCATGTTCCGTGTCGGTGCGGCCCGTTCGAACTTCTTCCGTTATGTCGTTCCGGCTACAGCAGTAGCCGCAGGCTATCTCATGTTCGACGAAGGGATCTCGTTGTGGCAGATGGGCGGAGCCGTACTGATGGCCGCAGGCCTCGTATGGATTTCAATTGACCACCGCAAAGCTTCAGAGGCTTAGATAGTATCGTTATGACGTGGAAGTATAGAAGTTAAAGAAAGAATCCGTTCCTATGTATGCGCCATTACGGGCATCGGAGCGGATTCTTTCTTTAGTTTATATATATGTGAAATAAGCGTCTGTAATGCCGCGTTTCACATTGGAGTTAACTCCATTGCAAATATATAAATTAATTTTCTGTTTTCGCTACTTAGGTACTTGAAAACGCACTCATACGTGGTAAAATAAACAATGTAACAAATTAGTTAACAACTTAATATAATTATTAAACTAAGCTAAGGGGGCGATACTGACACAGATCAAGTGATCATATGATGCGAACCGTAGGAACGCAAGTATGAACGGCAGCTAAGAGTCATATCGAAACTTATCAAGTTGGATTGCGATTCAAGCTAGGCCATCGATCTGGGTTAACTTTAGAATACTTGTTTTGATTGGTAATGTAAACGGTTTCTTTAAGCATTGCTCACTGGGTTGGATAAAAAAAGGAGGGTTCTACATGAGTAAATGGATGAAATCTTTTGTTCTTGTGTCAGCAGCGGCTCTCGTGCTGTCGGCATGCTCTAACGGCGGAAGTAAATCGGACGAAACGAAGACGGATACGCAAGCAGCGGATACGACCGGTACAGAGACTAAAGCGGATGATGCAGCTGCAGATCCAGAAGCCGATGCGAATGTTGATCCAGCGGCAGGCAACTCTTCCGATATGACGTTCCCTAAATCGTCGATCGATCCTAACATCTCCGGCGAAGTAACGTTCTGGACGTTCCTCGATAACAAGAAGAACGACGAAGCGCTGACGAAAGCATTTAATGAAGCTTACCCTAACATCAAGCTCAAAACGGTGTTCGTACCATTCGACGATCTGCACAACAAGCTGCAAACGACATTGGCTGCAGGCAAAGGTGCTCCTGACGTAGCGCTCGTAGAACAAGGTCAATTCCCGCGCTACAGCACGGGCGGCGTTCTGGCGAACCTCCTCGACCAACCATTTGATGCAGGTAAATATAAAGAGTATGTATCCGAGTACAACTGGAACCGCTGGTCTTCGATCGACGGCACGCAGCTGCTCGGTATGCCATGGGACGTAACGCCATCGGTTACTTATTACCGTTCGGATATCTTCGAAGAACTTGGTCTGCCATCCGATCCAGACGAGCTGGGCGAGTACATTCAAGATCCGGACCAATACTTCACGCTCGCACAAACGCTCAAAGCGAACAACAAGTACTCCCTGGAATGGCGCGATTCACCAGTTCACTGGTTCGGCGACATGTATGGCTACTATGACAAAGATCTGAACTGGGTTCGTAATAACGATGATTTCGTGAAGTTCCTCGACATCTCGAAGAAGGTAACGCAATTGAAAATCGCTCCACATGACGGTCTCTACAGCGACAAAGGTAAGCAGCGCGTTAAGAAGGGCGAATCCGTTATGTATGTAGCTGGTACATATGGCGCTCGCGACTTGGCAGCTAACTTCCCTGACCTGAAAGGCAAATGGAAAACGACAAAAGCGCCATTTGGTCTGAATTTCGGCTTCGGTGGTTCGACGTTCGTAATTCCAGCACAAAGCCAGAACAAAGAAGCGGCATTCGCATTCGCAGAATGGATCACGACTTCCGAAGCGGCATGGAAGATCGAAGTTGAGCAATCGATCCAGCCAGACTGGAAAAACATCACGGAACTCGACTGGTACAAAAACCACACGAACGAATACCTTGGCGGTCAAAGCGACTTTGCATTCTACTCGTCCCTGACGGCAGATCTTCCAGTTCGTCGTTACACAACGCTTGACGGTCTTGCATGGCCGCTGTGGGTTGGCGAAGTGCTTAACGCAATCGACAAGAACGTAGACTCCAAGACGGCGATTGCACAAGCGCAAGAGAATATCGAGAAGAAGCTTAAGCCGGAGAAAGACAAGCTGCTGAAACAGCTGCAAGGCTAATTCATTGGTTTAAACCCGAATCATCCTGCTTTCTGGGATGATTCGGTTGTTTTATACCACATAATGTGTACGATGCGCCGAATCAGAAGGTTAATCGCAAGAGTTCATTTGGCAAGGGGGTGCTCCTTGGTGTTTCGTTGGCTAAAAAGGTTTAAGGTAACGATCGTTGTCGTTATTGCACTGATCGGATTTTTCATTTGGTGGAACGGTACGAGAGGTTATGATGATCAAGCACTTGCAGGCTTGCCGGATTTGAGCGGCGTCGATGAAAGTTCGGTGCTGGAAGATGGGGGCAGCAAGCTAGAGGCATCGTATCAAGATTATTATGAAGAACTCGTCAAGCAAGACGTTAAGGATGCAGAGGGTTTCTCTTTGACGTTGAATGGTGCTGATTACACAGCAATCAGCAGTACAGGTGCAAAGAAGCTGGATCAATTAGGCGACCGCCAGGGCAGTGTTGTGGCGCTTGAGGAAGAAGAAAGCTGGGTTGAGTATACGTTTGATGTTCCTGCGGACGGCTTCTATCAAATGTCGATGGATTACTACGCGATGGAAGGCAAACGTTCTTCAATCGTAAGAAGTGTACAGGTAGACGGCAGTTATCCGTTCTATCAATCCAAGAAGCTTGAATTTCAACGCATGTGGCAAGAGGCTGGTAAGACCTGGACGGACAACCAAGGTAACGAATTCAACCCTCGAAGGGAAGAGGTTTTCGGTTGGCAGAACCGTGCATTCAAAGATTCGGAGGGCAAGTCGTATGATCCGTTTCGTTATTATTTGACGAAAGGCAAACATACGATTCGGATCGGCAACATTCGTGAGCCCGGTGCCATCGGAGCCGTTTACATATTTGCTCCTGAGCATCTTCCGACTTATGCAGATGTTCAGAAGCAGTATGCTGAACAAGGCTATAAGCCAGTCAGCAATATTTTGATCAAAGTACAGGCAGAAGCAGCAACGCTTCGTTCTGACCCGACGCTCAAACGGATCGAAGACCGTGAGCCGGATACGGAGCCTTTCAATAGGGATGCAATTGCACTTAACTCGTTCGGCGGAGCAAGCTGGCGTACAGGCGGCCAATGGGCGCAGTGGGAAGTAGAAGTGCCTGAGAGCGGCCTCTACGAGATTGGTGCTCGCTATGGACAATGGTACTTGAATGGTATTCCTGTGCAGCGTGCGATTACGATCGACGGCAAGTTTCCATTCAAAGAAATGAATGAAATGACGTTCCCATACAAATCGGAATGGCAAATTTCCAAGTTTGGCGCGAAGGATGACAGTGATCCTTATTTGTTCTACCTCGAGAAGGGGAAGCACACGATCCGTATGGAAGTGCAGGTCGGAGCGCTTGGACCGCTGCTTGAGACGGTAACGAATACCGTTCGCAAGATGTCGCTCATCGGCCGTGAGGTCATTCAAGTAACCGGTACGAACCCGGACGTTAACGGCGACTGGACACTGGAACGCAATATTATTAACCTGGTGCCTCGTTTGCAATTGATGGCGAAACATTTTGACGATGTTATTCAAGGTCTGTACGCGCTTGGCGTAACGCACGGCAGCTCCGAAGTGAGCACGCTGTACGAGGCTCGCGATGTGCTGCTCAGTATGGCGAACGATACGAAGTCGATTCCGGCGCGTATGAATCAGTTTACGGATCTGCAGTCGTCGCTTGGTACTTGGGTGAGCGGATTGACGAAGCAGAGCATGGTGCTTGACTATCTCATCGTCAAGTCGCCTGATCAGAAGTGGCCGCGTCCAGCGGCGGGCTGGTTTACACGTACGGGAACGATGGTCTATGACTTCTTCACATCGTTCACGAAGGACTACAGTAACGTAGGCAACTCGTACGAAGGCGAGAAAGTGCTTGAAGTATGGATCGCCCGCGGACGTGACTGGGTCGATATTATTAAACAAATGATCGATGAAGACTTCACGCCTACAACTGGCATTAAGGTTAACGTCAACGTTATTCCGGCGAACAACTCGCAGGTGCTCCTGCTTGCGAATACGTCCGGCATTGCGCCTGACGTAGCGCTTGGTGTCGATGCGGAAGTACCGATCGATTATGCTGTACGTAATGGTCTGATTAACTTGAATGAGTTCTCGGATTATGACGAAGTCGCGGCTCGTTTCCGTCCTGGCGCATTGATTCCATATCAGTATAATGGCGGCAACTTCGCGCTTCCGGAGAATCAGAACTTCAATATGCTGTTCTACCGTAAAGATATTATGGAACAGCTCGGCTATTCGGAAGAGGACATTCCGGATACATGGGATGAAGTAATGAACATGATACCTGCCCTGCAGCAGAACGGTATGGACTTCTACTATCCGCACTCGCCGAACAACCCGGCGCTGGCGATCAATGAGTTCGCGCCATTCCTGTTCCAACAGAACGGGGAGTTCTATAAAGAAAACGGCAAAAAATCGAATCTCGACAGCCCAGAATCACTCAATGCATTCAAGATGTGGACAGGATTGTTCACCAACTACAAAATTCAGAAGCAGGCGGACTTCTACAACCGCTTCCGTTCCGGCGAGATGCCGATCGGTGTTGCGGATTACTCGACCTACGTTCTATTGTCGACAGCAGCTCCGGAACTGACGGGCTGGTGGGGAATGAAGCCGATGCCAGGCATTCAGCAGGCGGATGGTCAAATCAACCGTTCGACTGGCGGATTAGCGCAGACAGGCATCATCTTCAAGAGTACCGAAATGAAGGATCAATCGTGGGAATTCCTCAAATGGTGGACGAGTGCAGATACGCAAGTAAGATTCGGCTCTGAGCTTGAATCGCTGCTCGGCGTAGAAGCTCGCTGGAATACAGCCAACATCGAGGCGCTCAAAGAGATGCCTTGGTCGACGTCCGACATCAATGCCATCATGGAGCAATGGAACTGGTTCAAAGAGCGTGAGGTCGTTATCGGCGGCTACTACACGACTCGTCACATTGCGAATGTCTGGAACGAGGTTGTCCTGAACGGGAAGATTACGCGTGAAGCAGTGGAAGAAGGCGTGCGCGCGATCAACAAAGAGCTGCGTAAGAAACGCGAGGAGTTCGGGCTGGACGAACCCAAAGATTCGTCCAGCTCGGCAGCGAGCGCAGCTAGCGTCACTGCAACGGATCAAAGGGAAGGAGGCGACAAGCCATGACAACGCAATCATCGACTGCTCTGAACGAGCAGACGCAGGTCAGCCTTCGCAAGCCTGGTAAATTGGCCGTTCTATGGAGCGACTTGAAGAGAGACCGCATTTCATGGATGTTTCTTGCGCCTTTCTTAATTTTATTCTTTGTCTTTACAGTTCTGCCCGTATTGACCTCGATCGGCATGAGCTTCACCTATTACAACATGATGGAGCCGGCTAAGTTCATCGGCTTGTCCAACTATAAGCTGCTGTTCGTAGACGACGACATCTTCTTGAAAGCCGTCGGCATTACGCTGAAGTTCGCTTTCATTACAGGCCCGGTCGGCTATGCCATGTCTTTCATTCTGGCATGGCTGATCAGCCAAATTCCGATCAAATATCGGTTCTTCTATACGTTGTGTTTCTACACGCCTTCTATTACAAGTGCGACAGCAATGGCCGTTGTCTGGCTGTATCTGTTCGCTGGCGACCGCAAAGGCTTGCTGAACTACTATGCAATGAAGCTCGGCATTATCGATGAGCCTTATCTGTTCCTGCAGAATATTAATTCCATCGTGCCCGTTATTATCATCGTATCGCTCTGGATGTCGATGGGCGTAGGCTTCCTGGCATTCCTCGCCGGCCTGCAGAACGTACCGAAGGATTTGTATGAAGCAGGATCGATCGACGGTATCCGTTTCCGTTGGCAGCAGCTCTTCTACATTACGCTTCCTGCTGTTAAGCCGCAGCTGTTGTTCGGAGCCGTTCTGCAGATCGTCAGCTCGTTGACCGTCTTCGACGTCAGTTTGCAGCTCGTAGGCTTGCCGTCTCCACTGTACGCAGGCCATACAATCATGACCCATATGTACGATTATGCGTTCATTAAGTTCGAGATGGGCTATGCAGCAGCTATTGCAGTCGTCTTGTTCGCCATGATGATCGGCGTCAATCGTTTCTTATTCAAATGGCTAGGGAAGGACTGATACCACGATGACTGGCACTGTGAAAGGCAGAAGAATCGATTGGGGCGGCATCGTGCTGTATCTGTTGCTTACGGCACTCGGCTTACTGATGCTATTGCCACTCATTTATATGATTTCCAACGCGTTCAAGCCGACGAGCGAGCTATTCCTATTCCCGCCGCGCTTTTTCGTGAAAAACCCGACACTGATCAACTTCCGGGATTTGCTGCTCATTACGGGAACGACGTCCGTACCGTTCTCCCGTTATATCTTCAACAGTATTTTCGTCAGCGGCTGTATCGTCGTGTTTGGTGTCATTATTTCCGCGATGGCGGCTTACCCACTCGCTAAACACAAAATGCGTTTCGGCAGCTTCATCTTCAATATGATTGTCCTTGCGCTGATGTTCTCGCCACTGGTTGTGCAAATTCCACAATATTTGCTCATCAGTAAGCTGCACCTCATTAATACGTATTGGGCACTCATCCTGCCGTTCGTAGCGGCGCCTACCGGGATGTTCCTGATGACACAGTTCCTTCGTCAGCTGCCGGACGCGCTGCTGGAAGCCGCGCGGATGGACGGTGCATCGGAGTGGCGGGTATTCTGGGCAGTCGTTATGCCGATGCTGAAGCCTGCGATTTCGACATTCGCGCTGCTTAGCTTTATCGCAGCATGGAATGACCCGCATCCGGCTCAGGTGTACACGACTGACGATGATATGAAGACACTCCCGTTCGCAGTGCTTACGCTTAGCGGCGGTGTTGGTGTCATCGCCCGCGTCGGTACGCTTGGCGCAGCGAGCTTGTTAATGATTATTCCGACGATTGTTGTCTTCGTTGTTACGCAGCGAATGGTGCTTCAAACGATGGCACACTCGGGTCTGAAAGAGTAGGAGGGGCGCGTAAATGAGAGTCATGACAAGAGTGATGGCCGCTGTAGTGGCATTTGCCCTCCTATTCACGTTCATCCCGGGCAAATCGACTGCTGCAACGCCTTACCAGGGCTATATATGGAACTCAAAGGGAAGAGATATTGCCTCCATTAATGGCTACAAGTACAAGCAATCCATCGATGGTTACGGTATGCCGTCCGGTGCATTCAATGCGCCGGAGGACGTATTCATCGCGGATGATAGATCCGTGTATATCGTTGATACAGGCAACAGCCGCATCGTCCAATTGGATTCCTCGCTGCAGTACGTTCGTACGATCGGTGATTCCGAAGGCGACGGGGTGCTGTCTGAGCCCAAAGGCGTGTATGTAACGCCAGACGGTACGATATATGTAGCAGATACGAAGAATGCGCGTATCGTTCTGTTCGATAAGAACGGTAAGTATATGAAGCAGTTCGGCAAGCCTGACAGCCCGCTGATCGGCGATACGTTCTCGTATTCGCCATCGAAGCTGCTGGTCGATAAGCGCGGTTACATGTTCGTCGTTTCTGACGGCAACACGCAGGGCCTGCTCCAGATTGATAAGAACGGCGCTTTCAAAGGCTTCTATGGCGCGAACCATATCGGCTTCAGCTGGGGACGCCTGCTGCGCAACATGTTTGCAACGGATGCACAGAAGTCGCAAATGGCGACGGTCAAACCACTCGAGTTCTCCAATGCTGTACTCGATAATGAAGGATTCATCTTCACGACGACGCTGGGTACGGAAACGAGCCAAATTAAACGTCTCTCGCCAGTTGGTGTCGATACGATCGGCGGAAATCGCCAATTCGGTGACCTTTGGAGCAACGGCCCGTTCATGGTTGCCTCGTTCATCGACGTAGCGGTTGACTCGAATGGTATTTTTACAGGACTCGATCTTCAGACCGGCAAAGTGTTTCAATACGATAAGCTCGGCAATATGCTGTTCGCTTTCGGCGGCATAGGTGAGCAGAACGGTCTGTTCGTTACACCATCTGCGCTCGCGCAGTCATCGGACGGAACGATCTTCGTTGCTGACAAAGGACGTAACCGCATTGATCTGTTCCGCACGACGCCGTTTGCGCTGCTTGTACAGAAAGCTTCTGCGTTTTATGTAGACGGCCGTTACGATGAAGCCGAAAGCCTGTGGAATGAAGTGCTTCGCGAGAACGCGAACTACGAGCTTGCCTACTTGGCTATCGGCAAGTCCCTGTACAAAGCGGAGCGTTATAAGGAAGCAATGAGCTACTTTAAGCTCGCGAATTCCAGAGGCGATTACTCAGCAGCCTTCAAAGAATATCGGAAGGAATACATGCGCGATCATTTCCTCTCCATTTGTCTTATTCTTGTTGGTGCGATTATTCTACTGCGCTACTTGATTCCTTGGGCATGGAGACTGGCTGCACGCCGTATTCGCATGAAACGTTCTAATTACGGCGCTCAGCAAGGAGGAGGAATCCCGCAATGATTCAAACCTTTCAACTGATGAAGCAGGTACTGACGCATCCGTTTAACTTCTATAACGATATCCAGGAGCCGAAGCGAATTCGGTGGATAGATGCCATAATCGTTATGGCACTTGCTTTTATTGCGAAATTAATCTCCATCGTCGTAACGGGCTATGCATTCCAGACGAGGGAAGCATATGAGGTATCGTACTTGCAGGAGTTCGTATGGCTTATCGTTCCTTGGCTGACTTGGAGCGTTGCGAACTGGGGCGTTAGCGCCATTCTCGATGGCGAAGGCAAGTTCAAGGAAGTATTCGTAGGAAGCGCATTTGCACTTATGCCTTATGTCGTCATGATTATCCCGGTAACCTTGTTGACCAATTTGCTGGCGCTTGACGAGAATTCGATCTATTCCTTCCTTGTTAATGTCGCGATTTATTGGTCCGCTTGGCTGCTGCTTATCAAAGTAAAAGTATTGCATGACTTTGAGCCATGGAAAGTGATCTGGATTACGATTCTGAGCATCATCGGTATCGCAATCATCTGGTTTATCGGCATTCTGCTGTTCGGCCTGATGAATCAGTTAATCAGCTTCATCTCAGAGCTTGTGCAAGAATTGAATTTCCGAAGGTAGGAGGAGCGAGGATGTTCAAACAACGTAAATGGCTGATCGCCGCGGCGATGTTGATCATCGTCGGCGGTCTGTATCCTTACCTCGGGCTAGCAGAAGGCGAGTCGCAGGGTGAAGAGACGGAGGCTGCAGCGGTCGTTGACACAGCAGACAGTGGAGTGGCTGATGCAGTTGCAGCAGACGCCGACACTGCTTCGGAGCCTGTCGTCATTGATGCTGAAGCTGCAGACACGGAAGCCGCTGATCCAGAGGAAGAAGTCGCTGCCGTACCGCTGACACCAATTACAGCAACGACGAAAGTGTCAGAGAATAATAAGTACGAGCTGTACATCGATGAGAAGTCAGGCAACGTTCGCATTGTCGAGAAATCGACTCAGCTGCAATGGCTTGGATCGCCTCAGGTGCCGAAGACGACGATGCCGAACAACAAGAAATTTATAGATTCGCCAGCCCACGTGAAATATACGATGGGCGCCGATACGACCTCGACGTATACGCTGAAGGATAAAGAAAGCAAATTCGAGATCGAGAAGACCGATTACGGCGCGAAAGTATCGTTCCATCTGAAGGAAGAGATCAGCTTCGCACTCGAGTATCGTCTGACGGATAATGGTCTTGAGGTGACGATCCCAGACGATTCGATCAAGGAAGAAGGTCAAGCGAGATTGCTCAGCATCGAGCCGCTTCCATTCTGGAACGCTGCTTCAGGCGATGAGCAAGGCGCGTTGTTTGTTCCGGACGGATCAGGCGCACTGATTACGTACAAGAAGGAACATCCACAGTTCTTCTCCGGGTATTCCGAAACGATCTATGGCGATGATGACGCATACGTAGCACCTTCTCATACCGACATGGAGGCTGACTGGGAGCGGGCATTGCCTTTCAAAGAGAAAATTGCGCTGCCGGTATTCGGCAACTACCGCAATGGCATCGGTTCACTCGGCATTGTAACGCAAGGCCAATACGATGCGAAGATCAATGCAACGCCATCCGGTATCCGGGCGATCCCGATGTATCGGACCTCGACGGAGTTTATTTACCGGAAGCAGGACGTTATTTTTATCGGTACATCGGGTCAGATTCCATTCTTCCAAGGCGAGAGAATTCCGGGTGATCGCAAAGTTCGCTTCGTAACATTGGAAGGGCAGGATGCGAACTATGTTGGCCTCGCGAAGGCTTACCGCAGCTACTTGACAACGGAACAGAATGTTCAGCCTGTCGAGCAGAGCGGATATCCACTTAGCATTAAGCTGTACGGTGGTCTCATTCGCGACGATATTCTGGGTTCGACCTTCATTAAGATGACGACGTTCGAGCAAGCGAAATCGATCATCGACGCGTATGCGGCGAAAGGAATGACGAATCTCGAGCTGACGTTTGAAGGCTGGTCGGATGACGGAATGTACGGCGATCAACCTGATCATTTTCCTGTTGAGAAGAAGCTGGGTGGCGCTAAGGAGCTCAAAGAGCTTGCAGCCTATGCGAAGCAGAAAGGGATTAAGCTGTATCTGGAAGCGAACTACGCACGTGCTTATTCCGAGAGTGACGGCATGAGCAAGAGCAAGGATGCCATTCGCGGTATGGATAAGCAAGTGAAGGAAGATCCGAACTACTTCATCTCGGAGCGCTGGAATAAAGACTTCGAAATGTTCTACCTAATGAAGCCGGAACGTGTCGTCAACAAGCATCTCCTGAAAGAGCTGGACGACTATGCGAGTCTCGGCATTGATGGCGTGCAGCTCGCTTATTGGGGCGATAATCTGTACTCTGACCTTGACCCGCGGACAATTACGCAGCGCGAGCAGACGGCAAGCACGTGGGTTAGCGCGATCGACGCCATTCGCGGAGAAGTCGGAGCAGCTGGCGTAGACTACGGATTCGCGTATACGCTTGGTCATGTGAATAAGATCAATAACGCGCCGCTTGATTCAAGCCATTTCATCTACCTGGATGAGACGGTTCCATTCTATCAAATCGCTATACACGGGCTAATTCCGTATACGTCCTCACCGATTAATCTGCGTGATGATGCTCATGTCGAGAAGCTTCGCGCGCTGGAATATGGTGCGCTCCCTAGTCTGGAGCTTACGTATGAGCAAACGAGCAAGCTGCAGCGCACATTGGAAACACGTCTGTTCAGCTCGCAATATACTTCGTGGATCGACAACGCATCGGCAGAATATGCGGCAACGGCTTCTTACTATGAGAGTATCGCTGGCAAGGCGATTACGAATCACGAGAAGCTCTCAGAAGATGTGTTCCGTACAACCTATGATGGCGGTACTCAAATCATTGTAAACTATGGCAATGCAGACGCTATCGTGGGCGGAGTGACTGTACCAGCACTTGGTTATACGGTACGGAATGGAGGTCAATAACCGTGAAAAACAAACTCGGACTCTCGATGAGAGGGCGTCATATTCTAGAAGGTTATTCCTTCATTTCGCTGTGGATTGCCGGTTTCTTATTGTTCATGGCCTATCCGCTTGGACGATCGTTGTACTTCTCCTTTAACAATATGGAGAACAGTAAGAACGGACTGCAGGCAACTTATGTCGGCATGCTGAACTATCGAACGGCGTTCTCTACGGATATCGACTTTCTGCCGCTTCTGAAGACGACGATGACGACGATGCTGACGCAAGTGCCGCTCATTCTGATTTTCGCTATGTTCAGCGCACTGCTGCTTAATGGCAAAATCAAGGGGCGGACGATATTCCGGGGGATCTTCTTCCTCCCGGTCATCATCGCCTCTGGTGCGGTATTGAAGGAGCTGCTGCAGCAAGGCGCTGCACAGCTTCCGATCTTTACGCAAGGCAATCTGGAGGAGAGATTGAGCGGTTTGATTCCAGGGAACGTACTGGAGCCGCTGCTCGAGTACGCGGACTCGCTTACGCTTGTCATGTGGGATTCCGGCGTGCAAATTCTGATCTTCATCGCAGGCTTGCAGACGATCTCTCCGCAATTGTATGAAGCAGCGAAGATGGACGGCGCTACGAAGTGGGAAAGCTTCTGGAAAATTACGTTCCCGATGATCACGCCAATGCTGTTCGTCAATACGCTTTACAGTATCGTAAACATGTTTACGAAGGCCGATAACCAAGTGATGGATTATATCGTCAACCAACAGGTATTCCAGAAGAACAACTTCGGATACGCTTCGGCACTCGGATGGATTTACTTCTGCTTAATCGCGCTTGTGCTGGCAATCGTATTCGTCATATTCCGCAGAAGCTTGTCTGCTACAGAAGGAAGGGGGTAAAGAGCGATGGCAACATTGAAACTTCGCCAACTGTCGGAGATCTCGATCAAATCGAATGAGATTTGGAAGCATACCGCTGCTAAGCGGGGAAGAAACTTCATCGGTATGGCGTTCTACTACTTCGTACTGCTTAGTCTGTCATTCGTCTTTGTTTACCCTCTGCTGTATATTATTTCGAAATCGCTGATGCGGCCAGAGGACGTAGCGGATGCAACGATTCGCTGGATTCCGAAGATGTTTAGCTTAGGGAACTACAAGGTGGCGGCTGAATATCTCAACTATTGGCCCTCGCTGCTGAACAGTGTCATCATCTCGTTCGGCAGCGCGGCGCTCCAGATCATCAGCTGCTCGCTTATCGGCTATGGCTTCGCACGTTATCGGTTTCCGGGTCAAGCGTTCTGGCTTGCGATGGTTGTCTTCACATTCCTTGTACCACCGCAGACGTTCGTCGTACCCCTGTTCTCGTTCTTCCTTGAACTAGAGTGGGTGAATACGCACTTGCCATTCATTGTGCCAGCGATTATGGGGCATGGCCTGAAAGGTGCCTTGTTCGTATTGATCTTCATTCAGTTCTATCGTCAGCTGCCGAATGTGCTGGAAGAAGCGGCGCGTATTGACGGTGCAGGCGCGTTCCGTACGTACTGGGGGATCATGCTGCCGCTTGCTAAGCCAGCTATGCTCGTCGTCTTCCTCTTCTCGGTCGTATGGCATTGGAACGATACGTTCGAGCCGAACTTATTCTTGCTCGTACCGGAGTACTTCAACTTATCGCAGAGTATGGCGTTCTTCAACGGTATTGCGGACGTGAGCTCGATGCAAGCCGCATCTTCCACAGGTGCTGCAAGCGCCATCGGTCAAGCGCCCACGCTGCAGAACCAGATCATGGCGGGCGTTATGCTTACGATTCTGCCCATCCTTCTTCTGTACCTCTTCACGCAGCGTTACTTCGTTGAGAGTGTTGAACGTACAGGTATCGCGGGCGAGTAATAAGAGGCCTCTTTCCTATTGGATACAATTGACCTAAGCGCCCTGGAGCTTCGATTCACGAAGCTCCAGGGCGCTTTTTCCTTTTGATCGAGGATGTTATAATTTGGACATGCCACGAATATGAACATCTAGCATGGGAAGGGATGAGGCTGGAGACATGCAGCGATCATCGAAGATATTATACTTGGTTGGCGTGATCCTGTGCTTCATCACCATAATAGCCGTAGAGTTAATTTGGATTCCGGATCCGATGCGCTGGCCTGGCGGGAAGACCTGGCTGGAGACGATAGATCTTCTTCTCTATGAGCCGTCCATTATTGCCTTGTGCTGGGCCATCGGGGCAGGCATAAGCTTGCCGATGTCTCATTCGATCAGCCGCTTGGTTGTTCGAGTGCTCATTATGATTGACGGCGTATTGACCTGCTGGTTCTCATGGACAGCGCCGCGCAGCATTGTCGAATGGGTTGCATGGCTTGGTGTTGGGTGGGTGCTCATCATGATCGATCTGGCGGCATCAGAGCGCGCTTATAGACGTAGAAACAGGTTGCGGCGTACACCGCTTCGCAGTCTATCTGCTATTGTCGTTCAAGTGCTGCTGCTCGGGCTGCTCCTAACACCGATTCAATATAATGTGACGTATCCGGGTTTAACGATGGATATGAATCATTATGCGAAGGCGGAAGGCGGTACCTCGCACAGCGAGCTGACAGGTGTACTCGTCTTTGATCGAAGAGCGGTGCCGCTCGATTGGGTGCTGTCGCGGTGGTTATCCACCTATGAGCTTAGTGCTATACCTCCGAATCAGCCCCCACTGCGCGAAGCGTATGCGGAGGTTGTCGCGATGAAGTCCGAAGCGGAGACTACGGCTGCTGCGGTTGCCTTTCAGAAGCTGGGAATAGGCAAAGGAGCGGTTGCAGAGGGCGTATTGATTACAGCGATTTCGAAGGATGCGCCAGCAGAGGGGACGTTAAAGGCTGGTGATCGAATCGTTCGAGTAGCAGGCAAGGAAACGAGCGATATTGTGACTCTGGTACAAGTAATGGCGGATATTAGAGCGGGCAGCAGCGTGCAGGTTACCTATGTGCGTGGGAACGATAAACAGACGGCAATCGTGCAGACAGGTGAAGCGGTCGATGCAGACAATGGCAGTAAGAGGGCTGTGTTCGGGATCTCCGTTCAAACCGCTTATCAATATGACCTTCCTCGCAAGGTTGATTACGAGCGTCCTTATGCACATATTGGCGGCCCATCGCACGGTGCTATGCTTACACTAACGATTATAGATCAGCTGTCTCCTGAAGGTGTGACACACGGTTGGCGTGCAGCGGGAACCGGCACGATCGAGCCGGACGGAAGTATAGGTCCCGTAGGCGGAGTGATGCAGAAAGCCTATGCGGTCCATCGAACAGACGCTGAAGTATTCTTCGTTCCCGCCAGCGAAGCTGACGAAGCAAGACGCGGCGCTCCCGCCATGCGTATTGTTCCGGTAAATACGATAGACGATATTCTTAACTGGTTGAATGCGAATAAGAAGAATTAGCTGCGTGCCGCGTGCTCATAGTATCGACAGACTGCAGCGCAAATAACGTGGCTCCCATGTCGGGGGCCACGTTGTTTATTGTTAGCACGTACTTGACTACGTGCGGTAATAAAGCTTGAATATAATGTCTTGATAATAGTTGCCGAAGCCGGAGCCATAGATCGTAAGTCCGCCGACATTGACGGCATCCTCTTCCACCGCGAGTCGAAACTTCCACTGCAGACTGCGAATGGCGATATCATCAATCGTTACATCGGATACTTTCAGACCGTCGATGAATGTACCTGCATGGGTAATTTTGATCCGAACAAGCAGGCCATATTGATTAATATGGAGTCCCCACCACTCTGGTGTATAGCGTCCACGCGTGCCGCCGAAATCGCCAGGGCTTGTCCACATCCCGATCTTAACATCATTCAAGTAGAACGTAATATCAGAGGGCCAATTGTCGTTCGTTAACGGCGCCTCCGAAGCCAGCTCCATCGAAATGTCGAGCTCTTCCGGAATTTCGTTGTCCATGAGATAGTTCGGTACCTTATACTCTACGAAACCTTGCGAGAACCAGAGAATCTTGGCATCTACACGTTCCGCATTCAAGAAGTAGCGCGGCTCATCGAAGCTGCCGCCAACAAGCCCCTGCTTAGTCGCAAGGCCGCAGGTCGGTTTCACATCGAAGTCGGTGTAGTGTCCAACCATGACGGAAGACGTATGCTGATTCATCCGGGCGCTGCCCTTAATCGGGAATGCGATATCGATTCGGTCTGTGCTGAGCGAGCACAGCTTCTGTCCGCCGCCTTTGCCGGGAATCATCTCGATATGAATAATGCCGGCTTTCTCGAGCTTCTTGACGTGCATGGTAATGATCGAGTTGCTAAGGCTGACAGCCGCAGCTAGATCCTTCATAATCATAGGCTGCTGCGTAAGCAGCTCGATGATTTTGATACGCACAGGGCTCGATAAGGCTTCGAATACGGGCAGATTATCTTCGGATATGATGATTTCCATCTTGGGATAAAACCTCATTTACATTAATGTTAATGACTTTATTAAAATGATACATTGAAAAAGTGTGTTTGACAAGGAAGCAGTTCCCTTCATAGATTTTTTTACATTTATTCATTGTACCCGTTGTTTGACATTTCTAAACCATTCCTATACGATATGAAATGACAATAAACTTATTAACCATTAAACATTTTTATTAACTCTAAGTTGACTTCATATGAAATCGATCAACTTAGCACGATCATTTTCTGGCAGGCACGATTAACTTTCGGGGGGAAGGCATGAATGGTTGCTAACAATGGGAAATGGCTCAAACTATCGGGGGCAATTGCAACGGTAGCGTTAGGAGCGGGATTGGCCATTTATTATGGCGGATCAGGAGATAACGGGAAAGATGAAGCGGATCCAGCAGCTCAGGCGGATCAGGCAGCGGAGCAGCAAGCAGCAGCAGAGACGGCTAGCGCTCCGTTCCAGCTCACAATAGATGAGAGCAAGCCTGGCATTGCGATTAGCCCAACGTTGTATGGCGCATTCTTCGAGGATATCAACCATGCTGGCGACGGTGGTCTCTATGCGGAGCTATTGATGAACCGTTCGTTCGAGAATGCGTCTTTGACTGCTGAAAGCTGGCATCTATACACCACTGGCGATGGCGAGGGCTCCATCGAGATCACGCAGGATCATTTGTTGAATAAGGCTCAGAAACAAGCGCTTGCAGTAAAGATCGACAGTACAGCTAACAATGGCTGGGTAGGTGCAATGAATGGCGGCTTCTGGGGCTTGTCGGTATCGAAGGGCAAGTCGTATAAAGTCTCGTTCTACGCAAAAGCAAGCAGTGATTTCAACGGTCAGCTGCGTGTTAGCCTAGAAGATGCAGGTCGTACGGTTACCTATGCAGAGCAGACAACAGAAGCTTTGACGAAGGACTGGAAGCTTTATACGATGACACTAACGCCTGATTCCGATGATACAGGAGCTTATTTCGTTATTTCGGCTAACACAACGGGTACGTTCGTGCTTGATGTCGTTTCGATGTTCCCGGAAACTTGGAACAACCGAGAGAATGGCCTGCGGGTGGATCTCGCGCAGATGGTAGCAGACATGAAGCCTTCATTCCTCCGTTTCCCAGGCGGATGCTTCATTGAAGGAGCGACGCAGGCTGACGCTTTCTATTGGAAGGAAACAATTGGCCCAATTGCTGAGCGTGCAGGACATAACAACATTTGGGGCTACCGGACGACGGATGGACTTGGCTTCCACGAATTTCTGCAATGGTCGGAGGATATGGGAGCGGAGCCGCTATATGTAACGAATATAGGCATTTCCCATGATGGAAACCCGTTCGAGAACTATTCAACGTCTCCGATAGATGAGCTTGATGCATGGATTCAAGATGCGCTGGACGCGATTGAATACGCGAATGGTCCAGTAACGAGCAAATGGGGCGCAGTGCGTGCAGCCAATGGTCACCCAGAACCGTTCAATCTGAAGTATATCGAGGTTGGCAACGAGAACAACTTCCAGATGAGCGAATATGTTCAGCGCTATCCGCTGTTCTACCGAGCGATCAAGGAGAAGTACCCGGAAATAACCGTTATCTCGAATGCAGACGATGCTGGCGAGAAGGTCGATATGGTCGACGAGCACTACTATTTCGCTCCGCAATGGTTTATGAATAACGCCAACAAGTATGATAGCTACGACCGCAGCGGACCGGATATTTATGTAGGTGAATATGCGGTTACGATTGATGCGGGCAACGGCAACATGGCTGCTGCACTCGGTGAAGCGGCATTCATGACGGGGATGGAACGCAATTCGGATATTGTCAAAATGGCTTCGTACGCGCCGCTGTTCGTTAATGTGAACGACCGTAAATGGAACCCGGATGCAATTGTATTCGACCATGCTTCTAGCTATGGAACCCCTTCGTACTATGTCCAGATGCTGTTCGGACAAAATAAAGGCGATACGCTCGTGCCGGGCACGCTGACGGGCGGTCCCCAAGCTGAACCAGCGCCTATTAGCGGCAGCGTAGGTGTCGGTTCATGGGCTACGCAGGTCGAGTATGATGATATTAAAGTAACGACCGCAGATGGCAGCAATGTGCTGTTGGAGGATTCGTTCGATCAGGATTCTGGTGCTTGGCAGACGAGGAATGGCGACTGGGCGGTCCAAGACGGCAGCTACGTGCAATCATCGGATCAGACGGATGTCCGCGCAACGATTGGCGAAGTCGATTGGTCCAACTATACGATGACGATGCGAGCACGCAAAACCGGTGGTGCGGAAGGCATGCTTATCATGTTCGCCGTGAAGGATAGCGACAACTATTATTGGTGGAATCTCGGCGGCTGGGGCAATACGAAGTCTGCAATCGAGAAAGCGCAAAGCGGCTCGAAATCGACGATCGGTGAAGAATGGCCGCTGCGGATCAATGATGGCCAGTGGTACAATATTCGCGTGGAAGTGTCTGGACGGACGATTCGCTGCTACTTAGACGATCAGCTTATCCATGATGTGACGGAAGAACCAGATGCAGGTCCGATCTTCCATGTGACAGGAATCGACCGGGAAACAGGAGATACGATTATTAAGCTTGTCAATACTTCGGAGAAACTGCAGCCCATGCATATTAACGTTGCGGGAACGCAAAAGCCGATTGCGGAATCTGCAGATGTCATCACACTGAAAGCAGAATCGCTGGACGCAGAGAATTCATTGATGGAGCCCAAGCTGATTGCGCCTGAAGCCTCTGTCCTATCTAATGCTGGCGAGTCGTTCGATTACGAGCTGGAGCCTTATTCTATCACGGTTATTCGTCTTCATCACAAGCAATAATAATAGGCTAATAGATCGAACAAGCGCTGTATTCCATAATTAGGGGATACGGCGCTTGTTTGTTGTGTGCAAGGTTCCATTCGACTGGTATTGAATAACGCATAACATTTGTCGTTAGGTAGTAAGGTTGAGCGCAACATAATTGTGGTAATTGCGGTCCCGATATTCGGTTAGAAATGCTAAGTAATCTATTATGATAGAAATAGTTAAGTGACGAAGAACACATTTATTGATTGGTGGGGTATCAAATAATAGGCTGCTGGTTAGGCAGGCAGAGAAAGAAGAGGGATGGAAGAATGACGAACAGCCGATATGACGGCTGGAGGGCGCTGCATCTATTTTGCCGCGGCACCAAACTTCAGGAACATTTACTGCTAGACAAGTTATTGCTGCTCGTCATGCGTTTGCACGAGAAGGGCGAAGTACGCAGCTGGTTTTACTCGAGATATTCTGGAGGCGGCGCCCACCTGCGATTGCGGTTGTTCCGTCCGACAGAGCTCGCTATGAGACGACTCAGAGCCGCAGGGGAGCGGCTTCTGCTTAGCCTGCCTGATCGTCAGCTTGATGATGAGCTTGAAGATCTGGATGTGTTAGACGCTAACCCATTCATGCTGCGTGAAGCTACCGTCGCACTTGAGTTCGATAATTCGCGTACCGTTGAGTTCGAATACGAGCCTGAATTTGCGCGTTACGGCGGCGTTGCGGCAATGCCGGTTAGTGAAAGATTGTTTCAACGGTCCAGTGAGACATCTGCTGTTCTTATCAGCCAGACGCTAGACAGTCGTTCGCTTCGAATGGTGTCGGCCGTAAGTCTTATGATCATAACCGCATCACGCTTTGGCGTATTGCGAGAGGAGCTTCCATCCTTCTTCGCTGCATACGCTGATTATTGGAGTGTCTTCCTGAATGCGAAAGAGGCTAAGGCTCAATATGACACGCAGGCTGCAGATGAAGCTCGTGCATTGTCATCACGTTTGACATCGCAGTCACTGGTCGGTAATGAGCTCCCGCAGGACGATCTCCTTGCCGCATGGTCGCTGATGGTTGCGGACGCACAGGCCAATCTCGAGGAGCTTGCGAACGCGGGTATGCTGCATGTCCCTTATTCGGGTCAGAAGGTTGTCCGGCAAGAGGATCTGCTGGAAGCAATGCGATCCATTGCTTGGTCGCACATACATATGATGAATAATCGTCTAGGCATGACGCCTTCCTATGAATATTACTTGGCAAGAGTTGCGCAGCGGTTATGCGAGCTGTCGAATATGATGGTGGATAAGACTTCTTAATAAGTGAAGCTGCACGGATAAGAATATAGGTTAGAAGAGCCTCCTCCGGTATAGGCCGGAGGAGTTTTTTTGTAGTGCTGCTGCAGTAGGTTGAAATGTAACATATAGAGGGATTTGTACATTTATGGCGAAATAGATGAGGTAACAACGATGAACGTGTCCCCATGACATTTGATAATAGAGGAGGATAGTCCTTACCAATGTCGATGATGGTGCAATCAGCAATGGATTTGATGCGTACAAGTGCGGCCGAAGCCTTCCATGACGAGGAGCTTCGATCACTAGCGGATCAATTCATTGTGTACAAGCAGAGTGAGGGAGGTGTGTTCGGAACAATTGCAGCCATTCATTGCAGAATGTTTGGCGGCAATGATCTACAGGCCTCAGCAGCAGCTGCAGCAGTAGAGCTAATGATTCTATCGCTTGATATCTATGATGATCTGCAGGATCGGGATAATGAACAGGTACCCTGGTCGGCAATATCTCCCGCGCTGGCGCTGAATGCAGCGATCGGACTGCAGGCGCTCTCTGTGAGTGTGTTAATGGAGCTTCCCATTGCAATGGATCGCAAAATGGCGGCTATAAAGGCATTGAATAAAGGTATTCTGAACGCAACGAATGGTCAGCATGCCGATCTATTGAACGAAACGATGACAGAGGACGAATGCATGGCGATGATTGAGAACAAGTCGGGGGCATTAGTTGCTTCTGCATGTTTAGTGGGAGCCGCTCTTATGACAGACGAATATGCAGAACTAATAGAAAGCTATGGCAGAGCGCTAGGTGTCTCCGCTCAAATCAACAATGATGTGGAAGGTATTCAACGCTGGAGTACCCGCAATGATCTCCTTGCTCGCAAGCAGACACTCCCGATACAATTCGTTCTGGAGCAGCAATCGGAAGAGGCGGCTGCGGTTCGCAGCTATTACGATGGGATCATAAGCAGGGACGAGCTTCTGGCGGATAAACATGGCATTATGGACTATATTCAAAGCTGCGGTTGTATTGAATATGCGCTTGTACTAGGTCGATTGAAGCAGTACGAAGTAATGGGTGCACTCGAACAGCTGCCTGTCGAAGAGGAATGGAAGGATCAGCTGCGAGCTTTGCTATAGCGGAATTGACCGCAAAGTAACTGCGTGGCAGCGCTTTCAGTTTCTCGAGAGAGGCCCGCAATGCGGATGTGGTTTCTCGCAGTATCGATTACGATGCAAGCTAGTCCTAATCATGGTATATTTAGATCAAGAGTATTTAGGACCATCAATAGAATATAAAAGGGTGGGAATTACAATGATGAAGAATGTAATCGCTCAACTGAAGCAGAACCAAGAAATGATGAGCCAATTTCTGCAAGGCCGCCTCGCACTCGCTGGTGTAAGCGCTGCGGAACAGCAGGCAATGATGGATATTATGAAAGGTCAACAAACGGCTAAAGAACAAGTTCGCAACAGTGTATGGTGGGCGGGTACCTAGTCGAATAGTACGAACGAGCCGGCAGCGTGACTTCCACGTGCCGGCTAAGCTTTTTTAAGGAGTAATATTCCTATGACGAATAGAAATAACAGATCATGGATTGTTTTGTTCTTTATGCTTATATTGGCCGGCTGGTTTACGATTATTCATTTCACTGTTCCATACATAGGAATTAATTCTAAGCTATTGAATGGCGAATGGGTTGTTACTTATATAGACACAGAATCATGGGGAGCTAAGGCGGGTATCCGCGTAGGCGATCATATAACACAGGTCGACTCTCTGCCTCCTGATGATGAGAGCTTCACGAAGTTTAACGGGATTATAAGCGCAAGAAGCATTGAAGTTATCCGGGACGGTCATGAGGTGAGGTTTGATTTCACGGACTTTCACAAACAGCCTATATCGTTCAATCAGACCGTCATTCCAATGGCGTCTTTTATTTTGTTGTTTACGTTTTCCTCGTTTATCGTCTACAAGAAGCCTGACGACCGTTCGGCCTTTTTATTAATATTATTTCTAATGTCAGTTGCGATCGGCTATTTGTCGGCTGGCGGCAATGCGAGGGCGGATGTATTCTCGGGAGTAATCATGAAGCTGATGTTAACCTTTGCTCCCGTTTTCTTCATTCATTTTTTACACGAATATTTTAGTGTATTGGGCATTCAAGTTATCCATAAGAGGGCTATTTACGTCAGTTATATATTGGTTTCTGTCTGGAATTTATTCATTTTTATTCAAGTATATGGCGTATTCCCTTTCCTTCATGCGCCAGAAAGTACGTCGAGGGCAGCGCTGGCGATCTTCATCGCGGGGATGGTAATCGCATTACTTGTTCAAATTCGAATGTTTATTCGTTATCGGAATACAACGACGCAAGCGCTGATGAAATACATGATGCTTGGTAACATTGGGTCCTTTATGCCGCTGATCCTTTTTGTAGGGCTGCCATTCCTTTTGGAAACGGATAATGTTATTAATGCAGGGGTTGCCAGCTCCTTCCTGCTGCTGCTGCCTTTGACCTACTTGTATTTGGTTGCTTCCAACCAACTGCTCGATATCGAGTTTATCGTAAGCCGTCTGCGATATTTCTGCTTAATCGCGCTGCTGCCGACCCTGCTTATCTCGATTGGGATCGGTCTTGCCTTCGCAGATCGAGGCGTTCATACGCTTCAATGGCTGCAGGTCATCTTAGTCATCTATGTTTCGACAGTACTGACGCTGTATCTCAAGGAAGTGCTCGATCGCAACTTCCGCAACAAGGTTATCAAAGGCGCTCATCAATTCGAGAAAAGCTTGGAGAGCTTCTCTCGTCGAGTATCCAGTGTCATGAAGGTAAGCGACCTGGAGCAGTGCCTCATGGACGAACTGTTCGGCTTGCTGCCGATTCAATCGGTTGGTTTTATTGATCGGGATCTGGAGGGTAATGTTATTACGCTGAAGCGCAGTCGAGGCGAGATACCATTCGAGCTGCTGCTGCCGGATTTGCAAAGTGGATTGTTCCGATTGAACGCAGGTGATAGTATGAAGACAAAGTACGGCAGCTGTTACATGATTGGACAGGGCCGTGGAACACAGCATTTCGTCTGGTTAAGCGATAAAGAGAATTATATGGAGTACAATCATGACGAGAAGGTATGGCTCCGCACGCTAATTACGTATGCCGGATTCGTTCATCAGAATCTGCAGTTGATTGAAGGACTCGTACATGATCTTGACTCCAAGAAGGGCGAGAAGACGCCGCCATGGGTGCTACGGCTGCTGTTCCGTCTGTCTGAGAATGAACGCCGCAAGCTGGCAAGCGATCTTCATGATTCGGCGCTGCAGGATCAGCTGCTCTGGTACCGGAAGCTGGAGGCGATTACGAATGATGATACGATGCTCCCGGATAAGACAAGGGCGAGTCTGGAAGATATTCGTGAGGGCTTGCTTGACGTCATTCACCAGATCCGTGAGACTTGCAACGAGCTTAGGCCTCCATTCCTCAAAGAGATGGGAGCCATCGAAGCGATCGAGAATTTATGTACGCACGCTCAGTTGAATGCGAATTATACGATTACGTTCAAGCACCAAGATGTCCGTATGGAAATGGACGATGAATACGTATTGACGTTATACCGGATTACACAAGAGCTGCTGCGTAACGGCATGAAGCATTCCAAAGCAACGCATGTTGAGTTATTCTTACATTATGAACACCAGTATATTTGTTATCGTTACAGGGATAATGGAATTGGCATGGAGATGGACAGGCTGCAATCGTCCTTCCAGCATATGGGGCTGTCAGGTATACGCGAGCGGGTATCGGGTCTTGAAGGAGAGACCTATTACCGTACTGCGCCAGGCGAAGGGCTGGAGGTGGAGATCATCCTTCCGCTCCCCGATGAGGAAAGCTGCGATTATCAGACTGGTAAGGAGGAAACTGCGTGATTCGCGTACTATTGGTTGACGATCATCCTTCCGTTGGTGAAGGTACCAAACATATGATTGAACAGGACCCTGACATCCAAGTTACGATCGTGTTCTCTGGTGTAGAAGCTTTGGATCGCATAGAGCACGATACATTCGATGTCATGCTGTTCGACTTGAATATGCCGACAATTAGCGGACTTGAACTGACCAAGCGAGTCATTGCATCGGATCCAGATGCGATTGTGCTTATTTATACGGGCTATGATCTAGCTACGCACTACAATATGCTGCTTGATGCAGGCGTCTCGGGTTTTATTAGCAAGGCGTCGACGAGAGAGCAGCTTATTACGGCAATCCGCTGCGCTCTTCGAGGCGAGGCTGTTGTTCCTGTCCAGCTGCTCAAGCAGTTGAGGCGCAGTGAAGTTCGATTCCAGCAATCGGATGGGAAGGTTGTCGAAGAGGTATCGATTAATGAGAAGGAACAGCTTATTCTGCGCGAAGTAGCAACGGGGAGCAGCAATAAGGAGATTGCGGCTAAGCTGTTTATGAGTCAGCGGACGGTTGAATACAATCTGACGCGGATATTCGAGAAGCTGAATGTTCGATCCCGCTCAGAAGCAATTGTTGAGGCTGGCCGTCTGGGACTCATTAACGAGCGTGATATAACGTATAATGTTTAAATGAATAATGATTATCAATGCGCCTATTATCTCGGCTTTCATGCCGGATGATAGGCGTTTTCTATTGGTGCTGCGTGTACGCATAACGATGACAATGCGGATGGACTGCGGTAAAACGCAATGTTTATGCGCGGAAATGCATGGCTGATTTCGGTGAATATTCAACCAAGGTGGTTTAACATGTTAATTAGGAGAGGTGGTGCTTTCATCAGGGGGACCTTTAAGGAATGGAGGGATATAATGAATACACAACACGTCATTAATGCCAATGGCATCGTGAAAACATATGGATTGATTCCCGTGATTCGCGGCGTATCGCTGCAGGTGAATCGCGGCGAAATTTTTGGACTAGTTGGACCTAGCGGTTCCGGCAAGTCGACGCTGCTTGAGCTGCTGATGGGCATCAGACAAGCTGATGAGGGCGACATTCAGATGCTCGGAATGGATATGAAGAAGGACGCAAGAAAGCTGCATCATCGGATTGGATTCCAGCTGCAAGCAACTGTACTCTTCGAACGGATCAAAGTGCTGGAAGCGTTGCAATTGTTCCGTTCTTATTACAAGAAGAGAAGAGATCTGAACGACATTATTGCGATGTTTAATCTCAAGCAGTATCTGAATCAATATGTCCGCAGTCTATCGGATACGATTCAACAGCGTGTCGCTTTGGCGATTGCGCTCGTCAATGACCCGGACATTATTTTTTTGGACGAGCCAACCACAGGCTTAGAGGATTCGAAGGCGATCGATGAGATGTGGTCGATTATCGCCAGATTGCAGAATGAAGGCAAGACGTTCGTCATGACGACTCAGTCGTTGGATGAAGCATTGGAGCACTGTGACAGGCTCGCATTCCTAATGAATGGAACGCTATCCATGTCCAGCACTTCGCAGGAGCTTATGCATAAGCTGCCATCTTGTAAACAAACACTTAACGATATGTACACACATCTAAGGGTGCATAGGAGGAAAGGAGAGTCGGCCTAATGCAGTCCATGTACATGCATACTAAGATGGAGCTTAGGCTGCTGTCTCGGGATTTTATCGGATTGTTCTTCGTCTTTATAATGCCTGCAGTATGCTTCTATTTCTTCGGCAAGCTATTCGAGACGCAGCATGCGGAAGATACACAGTATTTCAACCAATACATTCCAGGAATGATTGGTATCGTATTATTCACAGCTGGTTTCTTCATTGTTGGTCTGCAGGCTGTCATTGATCGGGAGAAGGGCGTCTATAAGCGGTTAATAGGTACGCCGGTTCGCTCGGTACTTATTCTACAGGCCATGGTTATTAAGGGGATGCTGGCTATAGGAGTAGGTTCTCTTGAGATTATACTGATCGGACGTCTAGGACTTCATGCTCCAATCCAATTCAATGTCGTACAGTTCTTACTATCAATGCTTTTTGCAGCCTCTGCATTCATCTCCGTTGGATTTATTGTCGCTAGATTCTTTCATCGTTTCCATAGTGCGATGGCGATCGGATTCGTTATGTTATATCCGATGCTGTTTCTGTCAGGTGCAACGATTCCGATCGACTCCCTTCCCAGCAGTCTGAAGACCGTGTCATTCATTATTCCGCTTCGCTATGCAGTGCATCTGCTGCAGAATGGCTGGTCTGGTAAGCTGTTTACATCCTCCAGTATCTGGGATGCGATAATATTAGGCACCATTCTCATATTAGGATTTATTCTTGGACGCAATTTCTACAAGTGGGACAGAGCTTAGCGATGATGGCGGGTTGACAAGAGGCAAGGCTCATCGCTACGCTATAGTTAGATGCAATAATGATCGCCGCTGTTAACGTAATCACAAGTCGCCGTACATAAGATGCCCGACGCCGTATGCGCCGAGGTTTCTTGACGGCGGCTTTTTATTTGAGCTGCTGCTCCAGTATAACGAACAATGACCTCGGTCTGCTCCATGGAAGCAGGAGGCAGCCGTGCGAACAGGTGGCGACAACAAACGATGGGTAAGAAGAGCGTACCTTATAACGATGATATGCTGTTTCAGAATACGTCGGAATCCCGAATGACGCTGGATGATGTGTACGCTCGCATGACTCGGTTCGTTGCCGCGGATGTGAGAGCATCGTATCAATTCGTTATCGGGACGGATAGCCAGGTGTTCGGCACGTACACGAAGTTTATTACAGGTGTAATCATTCGGAGAGTAGGGAAAGGCGTATGGGCATGCTACCGGCAGTCCATTGTGAAACGTCCTTTATTGTCGTTAAAAGAAAAGCTGTCGTTCGAAACGAATTTGTCGCAGGATACGGGATATTTGTTCGCAGGAACAGTGATTCCTGCTATTGAGGGGCTGCTGCTGCCCTATGTGTATCAAGGGGCTGCGCTCGAAGCTTTCATTGATATTGATGCGGGAACAGAGCCACTAAGAAATCCGACATGGTCTTATGTAGAAGAAATGGTCAATCGGGTGAAGGCGATGGGGATCTATACGCCGCGTACGAAGCCGGATTCTTACGGTGCTTCAGCGTACGCGAACCGTTTCACGAAACGTCCGGTTCGACTCGTCATGTAGGGGGATGAATGAGGCGAAGCCCCTCCAGGGGGGCCTCTACTTAGGATTACTGAATAAAGAAGCAAGATGGCGGAACGGGTTGTTATCGTCGTCATCCTCTTCTGTGCTGGAGTAGACAAGCTTCGTCTCGTACAACGGATCATCGGATGCATTATTATGCTCTAGTGTAATTTGGTCGAACATACGGATGAACAACCTTGCAGTATTAGCTGCATCATCAAGCGCACGGTGCTGTGCGCCATCGAAAGCCAGGCCAGCCGTTTCAAGCGCCTTAGCCAAGCCGATTCTACGGCTTGCGTCATTACCTTGCAGCTTCGTATAGAACAGCTGCAGATCATTCATGTTGCACAGCCATTTCAGGTCCAGCTTCATATCGCGGCATTGACGGACGAAGTGCTGCTTGTCATCGGGGCCCCACGAGCATAAGTAGTACGTGTCGTTGCCGATCCATTGCAGGAAAAGTTCGATTGCGTCACGGAAGGAAGGTGCGCTATCTACTTGCTCTTGCGTTATTCCGGTAAATTCAGTCGTATGAGCTGTAATAACTTTGTTGCGTTCCGGTTTAACATAGGTTTGGAAACGGTCGACTTCTATCGGACCATGTTCGCCGTCCGTTAACTTAACAGCGCCGATCTCGATAATATCTGCCGAATACTGCTGCTTGCGGAGCACGGTAAATTCTAGATCGTAAACAATATAAGTTCGCATACCGTTACACTCCTTTCTGCCTTTATCGATAGCACATAAGAATTGATAAGTTTCCTGCCTCGATCGAGGTATTCTCATTGTAACATGGCAGGTTATCCGAAGGGAGATGGTAAATCACGTGAATAACTGGGTCGATAGATACAAATAAGCACATTTTTAAAAATCGGCAGCTTACATAAGCGTGAGGGAAAAGCGAGTGCCTTAGCGATGAACAGAGGATGTCCTGACTCAGTAGGGAAATAGCTTCATAATCCGTCTGCAGACGGAGATAGAACCAATCTGGAGTCGATTGTTCCAAGTGCTTCGAGAATGATAGTCTGATTCTAACAGCTTCCATGTCTGGGCGAAGAAGATGCGGAAATAAAGGAGCGGGACAGATGTCTACAACGGAGCAATGGGGAGAGCGTAAGCAAGTACAGGGTAAGCCTGCGAAGAGCGGCCGATCCTTTCTATTTTGGCGCAAAGAACGGTTGGATCAATACGCAATGCCAGAAGCGGAAGGCATTCGAAGCCTCCTCGTTTCCGTTGATTCAGCGAACATTACGGTCTCTCGAACCTTCGGAGGCAGCAGCATCGGCATACGGCTAACAGGCTGGGCGAGGCAGTATTCGGCCGAAGAATTCGGTATTGAGACGTTTAGAGAAGGCGATCAGCTGCATATTGGCATTCGAGAGCCTATTGGGCAAGGCGGCATCATGAACTGGGGACCGCTTGAATTGAAGCTGGAAGTCGAGCTGCCCGCGAAGGAATGGGAATGGATTCGGTTGAAGTCGGGCAGTGGTAACCTCAAAGCATCACAGATCGCCGCGAAGTCGGTCGTCATTGAATCGGGCAGCGGCAGCTTGATGGTAACGGATATGAAAGTGGAACAGCTGCTGCGCCTGCATACGGGATCGGGCGATGTGACGGCAGAGCGATTAACGGCTGACGAATCGTCCATACACACGAACAGTGGCAACTTGACGGTCGAGGAGCTGCGGATTGAACAACGGCTGGAGTTGAACACTAGCTCTGGCAATATTAATGCCGCGAGGATTGAAGCATTATATTCAAGCATATACTCCGGCAGCGGCAATATTATGCTGAAGGACGGCAGCACCTCCGTTCAGGCAGAGTCGGGTTCGGGCAACATCCGAATGGATCGGCTGCTGATGACTGGGAACAGTGAGCTGTGGACGGGCAGCGGCAATATTGATGTACATTTGGCATCTGGCAATCATGATGTGGCTGTTACGTGCAGCACAGGCGCCGGTAATGGACATATCAGCGGCAATGGTTTCATTATGACGGAGCGAACGGACGATTCTTCGCGTATGGCCGGTCGATTCGGGGACGGCAGCTTTAAGCTGCAAATCCGTACGGGTTCAGGTAATTATGCGCTTCATAAAGGCTAATTAAGACTTACGAATGATACCCTCTAGGGCTTAAAGCTCTGGAGGGTTATTGGTGTTTCCCAATCGTTGATCGTCTGCAATAGTAAGAAATCGCTTCCCGTTAGCAAGGTTGTCCACTACAATGATGTTACAGATTGTCATCTTACATGGATAGTCTGACATAATCGACCAACCTGCTGCTTGGAGGCTACAGATGCCGAGATATAATTTGTTTTCCAAAATCGTTGTCCTCATTGTTGTCATGCTGCTTCCGATTATCGGATTGTATTTCTACTCGAACATGACCAGCACCGATGTCCTTCGCTCGGAGCTGAGCAAATCGACCGAGAATCAGCTAGTATTCTTCCAGAACCAGGTCGATACCAATGTCGAGAATTTATCGCTGTGGCCGAATTTGCTCATTCAGGATCCGGACATCGCCAGCTTTCAAGAAATTTTCTTAACGAGCGAGTATTTCAATCTGGACACGATTTCACTTGTGAAGCGGATCCAGACGAAGCTTGCCATCCAAGAAAGCTCCTCCAACTGGAAGAGCAGCCTCTATATATACTCGCCTACACTCCATCGGGTCGTATCGGTGAACGACGCGAAGAGCTATGATGAAGCGGATCTGAAGAAACGCATCAAGTGGGGCTGGCAGGTGAAGAAGCTGGCGGAAGGCTCCTTCCAATTCAGCTGGTTCACCGCATCCTCCTACTCCAAATATACTGATTCTACCAGTGCAAACACGATCATTGAAGTTCGGTTCGATAGCAGCAGCATTCAAGATATGCTCGATAAGTTCAAAAGCTCGGGCAGCAGCGATCCGTTCTACTACAACAACGAGCTTGGTCTCATCTACAATAGGTCATCGGATCAACAGCTGGCTCAGCAGCTCGTTAATCAGCTCAAGCTGGAGGACGGCGATTCCAGCGTTAAGCTTGGCAGCCATACGGCTCAGCTCAATGGACAGGATTATCTCGTCAACATGGCGCTGTCAGAGACGACGGGCTGGTATTTGATTGATTATACGCCGCTGGCGGATATTCTGAAGCCAATCAACCAATCGAACCGTTTGTTCTATTTCTCGGTTGGATGTTTGCTGCTGATGAGCTGCCTTGCCGCGTACTTGCTATATGGTCAAGTGCAAGTGCCAGTCAAGAAGCTGATCGTCAGCTTCCACAAGCTTCGCAGCGGTGATTATTCCGTACGGCTGGACGCTGATGGCAAAGGGACGTCGGAATTCAAGTTTCTGTTCACGAGGTTTAACTTGATGGTTGCTCAAATTCAGGAGCTGTTCGAGAAGGTTTACGTCGAGCAGATTCGTGTACGTGAGGCGAAGCTGAAGCAGCTGCAATCGCAGATTAACCCGCATTTCTTCTACAATTGTTTCTCGTTCATCTCCAGTATGGCGAAGCTTCAGGATTATCGGGCAGTTGTGGCGATGAGTCAAAATCTTGCCGCTTATTACCGTTATACAACTCGACAAGAACGCGATGTGGTGCCATTCGCAGAAGAACTCGGCTTCGTCCATCATTATCTGGATATTCAAAAGCTGCGGATGAAGCGGCTTGAAGTTACGATCCAGATCGCAGATGAGCTGCTGAATGCCGGCATACCGCCGCTTGTACTGCAGCCGCTGGTCGAGAATGCCGTTATCCATGGGATTGAGTCGAGCGCTGAGGCGGGCAGCATCATTATTACGGCAGAGTCGAACGGCGGCAGCTATAAGCTGACCGTAGAAGACGATGGTATTGGAATGGATGCTGAGAGTATTCTAGTCTTGCAGTACAAGCTTTCGAAGCCGATGGAAGAAGAGATGGGCTGCGGCTTATGGAATGTTCATCAGCGTATGCAGCTGCAATTCGGTGAATCCGCAGGCTTGACGCTCGGAACATCGGCAATGGGAGGCTTTAAGGTTGTTCTGCAATGGACGGATTCGGCTAAGACAGCACTGCTGGAGGAAGAAGTAAGGCAGCAAGCATCATCATCATTGGATCAGGAGGCAGGATAATGATTGATATATTGCTAGTTGACGATGAGTCATACGTAACAGAAAGCTTGGCACGAACGATACCATGGCAGGATCTTAGTATTCGCAACGTATATCAGGCGGAATCGGCGAAGGAAGCGCTGCAGCTGCTTGAAGAGCAAGAGATTGATATCGTCGTAAGCGATATTCGGATGCCTGGAATGGATGGGCTTGAGCTTATAGCGGAAATTGCCGAGCGGTGGCCGAACGTACGCTGCATGCTGCTGACGGGACATTCGGACTTTGATTACGCGAAGCGTGCGCTGCAGCTCAAGGCTGCGGATTATATTCTGAAACCTGTGAACGATGACGAATTCGTCGTCAGCATCTCCAATGCGGTAGAGAAGCTGCATGAGGAGTGGAAAGAAGCAGATAAGTATAACCAGCTCATGTATGACCGCAAATCGGACTATTCGGTGCTCCGCAATCATTTGCTGCATGACTTGCTGTTAGGGCGTCAATTGAACGGCGCTTTGGTTCAAAATAGACTCCAGCAGTATGAAATTACGCTTTCGGTCGACGAACCTGCAGTGCTGATGTTAATACAATTCAGCACGCCGTTCGACGAAACTGACGCGCAATCCGCTTTTCTGATGGAGTATGCAGTCGGCAATATTGCCGAGGAAATATTCGGCCGAAACTTCCGTGTCTGGTGCGGCAAAACGCCGCATGACTGCCTTGTCCTGCTTGCTCAGATGAAGGACAGCGGCAGGAAGCGGTATGGTGCCGAGCAGCCTGGGCCAGGCGTCCGAGAGCAGTTGTCAGATGCGACTGTTCGATTCCAAGAGCAGACAAGTAAATTTCTACGTTCGGAGACGTCCTGCTTCATTACCCGGTGGTTCCCGTTTCCTGAAGGCGTTGCAGATGGCTATCGCAGCGCTTTAAGCGCATTTTTCCTTAATGAGCAAGGATCAGAGCCAAGCCGATCGATCCAATTCCTCGAGGAGATGGTGGACCGATCGCTGCCGGCGAAGTCGTTGGAGCAGCTGCACAAGCCGCCGACGCTGCTTCATTTGCTCGAATCCAAGCAGTGGAGCGCTGCTCATGATAAGATTCATGAGGTGTTCGATCTGCTGGGACGAACAACCCGTTCAAGAGAGCATCTGTACGAAGTATTCCTCTATGTGTCGAATGCTTTCATGTACAGCGCGCATAAGCGGGGACAGTTCATGACGGATATCGACCATTCGGCTTTTGATATGCTGCTCGACCGATCAGGCATTCATTCGCAGGACAAGCTGCGAAGCTGGGCAGTCAGCATGCTTGGCAAGCTCGAAACGGAGCTTTCATCAACCGAATCCTCCACGCGGACGCATCTCGTGAAACAAGTGCAAGAAATTGTAGAAGAGACGTTGGGGCAGGATACGTCCGTCAAAACGATTGCCGACAAAGTCTATTTGCACCCCGTATATTTGTCCAAAATCTATAAGGCCGATACCGGCGAGAGTCTGAGCGATTACATCATTCGGATGCGGATGGAGCGTGCTCATTATATGCTCAAGAAGACAAATAAGAAGATTTACGAGATTACGGCCGAGCTGGGTTATCAGAACCCGCAGTACTTCAGCAAGATGTTCAAAAAGTACTATGGCATGACGCCGCAGGAGTTCCGCGATATGACAGATTAGGATTCGACCATAAGAAATGGCACAAATGGTTGCCAAAGGTGCAGAAATGTTCGATTTATGACATAGGCCGCTTGGCACCCCCATTCTATAATGAAAACGTAAACATATGATAAGGGGGAACAACATGAGAGCCAAAGTTAGAGCAACACTTTTGTTGACGCTTTCTCTGTTTCTAATGATCGCACTCGCAGCATGCGGCGGCAGCAAGGATGACAAGTCAACATCCGACAATTCGAGCACGACGGAAACGAACACGACGGATAAGGCTGAGACCAATGCCGACAGTGAGGCAAGCCCGTACAAGGATAAATACGATCCACCTGTAACGATCACGACGGTATGGGGCGTTGACCCTGCACTGAAGTTCAAGAACGGTGAAACGATCGAGAACAACGTAGCAACCAAATGGGCGAAGGATACGCTCGGTGTCGATATCAAATCGCTCTGGTCTGTTACAAATACAAACAATGCATACGCGACGAAGCTTCGCCTGGCACTGACATCCGGCCAAGAATTGCCAGACGTACTCGTTGTTGGTAACGAGGATCCGCAGCTCATTCAAGATTTGATCGATTCCGGCGCATTCCAAGACGCTGGCGCACTGTTCGACAAATATGCGAATGACACTTGGAAATCGGCAATGGCGCTTGATCCGAACAACTGGAACACGTACGTGCGTGATGGCGTTCGTATGGCAATTCCAATTCTTGATTACGCGTACAACAACGATTACCTGCTCTGGATCCGTCAAGACTGGCTGGATAAGCTGAACCTGCAAGCACCTAAGACAATTGAAGAGCTCGAGACCGTTATGGAAGCGTTCAAGAATAACAATCCAAGCGGTCTGGCTCCGGACAAAGTCGTTCCACTAAGCATCGGCTTCAAATCGTCAATGAATACATGGATGGGCGACCCATCGTGGATCTTTGGCGCATATGGTACGATTCCACAGCAATGGAATGTGGGCGCTGACGGCAAGCTGGAATACGGTTCGGTGAATGCAGGAATGAAGCAAGGTCTGCAGAAGCTGAACGAATGGTATACGAAAGGCTTCATCCCGAAAGAAGCGGCACTGTGGGATGAGAACAAAACGTCCGAGCCAGCAGTTGCAGGCACGGCAGGCATTATCCCTGGTCCTTACTGGATGAGCGGCTGGCCGCTGCAAGATACGGTTAAGAATGATCCGAATGCAGTATGGAAGCCAATTGCACTGCCAACAGGTCCAGACGGCAAAGCAGGCCGCCATGGCACTCCATTCAACAATGGCGTTATCCTGATCAACAAAGATATGAAGAACCCAGAAGCGTTCTTCACTTATGAGAACTACATGTTCTCCAACATCGCTGATCCACAGCCAGGCGGTCCGTTCGAGAACGGTCTGTTCAAAGGCTATGACTATGAGCTGGACGCAAATGGTCAGCCTGTATACGGTGACGACAATGTACCAGGCGGTGTTGTAAACGCAGTTCGTTATCTGCTTGTTCGCGACGGCGCTCGTATTCCAGATGCTCAGATGAAAGCACTGCTTAACCTGGCAGACGGCAAAGAGCCAACGACGCGTATGGAGAAAGACCTGAAGAACAACTTTGGCAAAGAAACCCCTGCAGCTGCGGTAGTGCTCATGAGTCAGAAGGACGCTGGCATGATGGATATGTACACAGGCCCTTCGACAGAGACGATGAAGACGAAATTCGACTACCTGAAGAAGATCGAAGCGCAAACATTTAACGAAATCATCTACGGCGAGAAGCCTGCTGATGCATTCGACAAATTCGTAGAAACATGGAAGAGCTCCGGCGGCGACCAAATCACGACGGAAGTTAACGCGTGGTACGACGGCATCAATAAATAACATACATGCCAATTGCCTGCCCCGCATCACCTATTCGGTGATGCAGGGCATTTTTTGTTACACTGCTTTTATTCAATAGTTAGTCACCTCCACAGGACACTCGGCTCTCTTCACCCAAGTTCGCGATCCGGCCCTTGTGTGCCCCCAACGCACTCTATCTAATACACGCTAATGGACTGAATAGCCTCTATTACAGGCATCCTCTACTTCCACGAAATCTAAGGAACACAAATGACCTTATTTGACGCATCCGTACGTCTATCGACCGAAAACCTACGGAATAGCGTCCATCGAGTTCCTTACATCTCAAATCGAACGATTTACCGACAAATAGAGCCCCTATGATCCCTTCCGAGGTGGGCTGATATGGGTTCGAATCTCTCGGCCCTTCTATGGTCCCATCAATGGTTGGTGACAGGTGAACACGAGCGAACAAGCATGCAGACGATAGACTGTCTCTAAATCCATCCAAACAAAGCTTTGCCGCGAAGGCGGCAAGAGCGCGCACACGTTCCCAAGTAGTCAAAGCAGCGCCCCTTAAGTCCTCCCTTGAGGGAGGATATAGCAGGGTCCAACACATTGGTTGCAATTGTGCCATTTATGTTGGCTTTGATGTCTACTAAGCCTCCTTGCCCGCTTGCTATAATTCGAACATAAACGAATATATTGGAGACTCGAGTCAGGGGGAACGAGCGAATGACACATCTAAAGAAATACTGGCCGCTGCATTTGATGGTACTCCCATCGCTATTATTTCTAATCGCATTCAACTATTTGCCTATGGCGGGCATCGTAATGGCTTTTCAGGACTTTAAGCCGCGTCTTGGTATCGCAGGGTCGAAGTGGGTAGGACTCGACAACTTCCGGCTGCTGTTCGATCGCGAGGACAGCATTCAGGTCATTTGGAACACATTGATCATTGCTGTTCTTAAGATGATATTTAACCTCATCGCACCATTCACATTCGCGATCTTCCTCAATGAGGTACGCAAAGAGCTGTTCAAGCGTTATGTACAAACGATGGTATACTTGCCGCACTTCTTATCATGGGTACTGCTTGGCGGCATTCTGATAGACGTATTGTCACAGGATGGGGGATTCATTAACCGGATCATCGAGTCGTTAGGGTTTAACTCGGTTCCGTTCCTCATGAATGGTGACTGGTTCCGCTTCACCGTTGTTGTCTCAGACGTCTGGAAGGAATTCGGCTACGGCGCAATCGTCTTCTTGGCTGCATTGTCGAACATCAATCCGGCCTTGTATGAAGCAGCAGAAGTGGATGGCGCAAGCCGCCTGAAGCAGACGCTTCATATTACGATTCCTTCGATGCTGCCGATTACGATCGTCGTAGGAACGCTGGCGCTCGGCAACGTGCTGAACGCAGGCTTCGATCAAATTTTCAACCTATACAACGGTATGGTTTATAACAAGGGCGATATCCTGGATACGTTCGTTTATCGGACAGGTATTCTTGCCGGCAACATGGGCTTCGCAACAGCAATTGGACTATTCAAATCGGTGATCAGTATGATACTCATTTTCGTGTCCTATCGGGCGGCGTACAAATGGGCTAACTATCGGATCTTCTAATAGCGCGAGAAGGAGAGAGAGACATGTATCATAAAACAGTCCCATACCGGATATTCACGGTATTCAACACCATCGGTCTTCTATTTCTTTCGATTGCATGCGTGCTGCCGCTTATCCACGTTCTTGCAGTATCGTTCAGTGCAAAGTCGGCTGCTGATGCGAATCTGGTCAATCTATGGCCTGTTCACTTCACAACAGAAGCGTATCACAAGACGATGGATAACCCGTTGTTCCTTCACTCGATCTGGGTCTCGGTTAAGAGGACGGTACTTGGCACCGCATTGACGCTGTTTCTAGCTTTCATGGCGGCTTATCCGCTGTCGAAAGAGAATAGTGATTTCAAAGGCCGTTCGGTTTATGCGTGGATTTTTATCTTCGCTATGGTATTCAGCGGCGGACTAGTACCATTCTATTATGTCATTCAACAGCTGCATCTGATGGGGACGTTCTGGGCGCTCATCCTGCCAGGCGCGGTTAACATTTACTTGACGATATTGATGATGAACTTCTTCCGCAGTGTGCCGAAGGAGCTGACGGAAGCCGCAATGATTGATGGTGCGGGCCACTTCCGTACGCTGTTCAAGATTTATCTGCCTGTATCGACGCCGGCGATCGCGACACTTGGCTTGTTCAGTATCGTGTTCCACTGGAACTCGTGGTTTGACGGGCTGCTCTATACGAAAGGCTCGGATCAATATCCGCTGGCCACATTCTTACAGACAGTTATTATCCAGCACGATTTCAGCTCGATGAGTCTTGATCCGACGAGCATGGCATTGATCTCCCAGAAGACGGTTAACTCGGCGCAAATCTTTATCGGCGCGCTGCCTGTATTGCTCGTCTATCCGTTCTTGCAGAAGTTCTTCGTCAAAGGTCTCGTGCTTGGTTCGGTTAAAGAATAATAAGCAATGTAAAGGGGCTGTCTGTTTCGATGAGCAGTGTACGAATTCAAGGTATGGATGTATCGTTTCTGGATGAGATTGAGCAAGGCGGGGGCGCCTTCTATGAAGGCGATCTGCAGCGCGACTGCCTTCATATTATGGCGGCTAATGGCGTCAACTCCATTCGTCTTCGTATATGGAATGACCCGCCGGGCGGCTTCTGCAACCTGGAACGGACGCTCGTGATGGCGAAGCGGATTAAAGCGCTGGGACTTCATTTTCTGCTCGATTTCCACTACTCAGACGTATGGGCAGACCCAGCGCACCAGACAAAGCCGAAGGCATGGGAATCCTATGATTTTGAGAGGCTGACGCAAGCCGTTTATGATTATACTCGTCTTGTATTAACCGAGCTTCAGGCGCAAGGCACGATGCCTGATATGGTGCAGATCGGCAACGAGATTACACCGGGCATGCTATGGGGAGACGGCTGCGTCGATGGTGAGGCGAACGATAACGATGTGCAGTGGGCAAAGTTCGCAGCACTGGTGAAGGCGGGCATCGAGGCAGCGAAGGCGGTGGAGCCGGATCTGAACATTATGATTCATATCGACAGAGGCGGCGACAATGCAGCAAGCCGGCGGTTCTATGATCGGTTCGAGCAGCTCGGGGTCGAATTCGACACGATCGGACTATCCTTCTACCCTTGGTGGCACGGCACGTTGGATGATCTGAAGAACAACCTGCACGACCTGGCGCTGCGCTATGATAAAGACATCGTCGTTGTTGAGACGGCTTATCCGTGGACGATTGCGGCGAATCGCGAGCTCTCTTTTATCGTCGATAAAGAGGAGCAGCTGCACGCCGGCTATCCGGCAAGCGTGCAAGGGCAATCGGATTACTTGCGCGATTTCATCAGCGTTATTCAATCGACGCCGAATGGCCGCGGCATCGGCTTCCACTATTGGGAGCCTTGCTGGATTCCGTCCAAGCCGGAATGGTCTGTTGGACATGGAAACAACTGGTCGAATCTGACGCTGTTCGATTTCGAAGGACGAAAGCTGGAATCGCTGGAGACGCTGAAGGAACTGGAGAACATTCAGAAGAGCTAGGCGAACAACTAACGATATAAGCTTGCGTACAGCAGCAGGAAATGAACCGGCTGGCACGAATACAAGTACGCGAAGGCGCATTACAGCGGCGGTTCCTACGTCATCGTCATTGGCGGTGGCAGGGGGCAGTCGCTTTTTTGTAAAATGGAAATGTCAACCGACATGATCAAGGAGATGACCGATATGGCAGCTACTCATTTGATGAAGGAACGCATTGCATCGCAGGAAGGGCAGCAAATGCTGGCTAACCTCTATGGCAAGGACATGGTCGATATGCAGACGAGCCGATACAGCTCGCTGGTGACGCAATACGAGGAATTGTTCGGCGCTGGTGATATTCGATTGTTCAGTGCGCCTGGACGCAGTGAGATCGGCGGCAACCATACCGATCATAACTACGGCAAAGTACTTGCAGCGAGCATTAATCTCGATACGATAGCAGCATCGGCACCTGTATCAGAGCGCCGCATTACGATCATATCAGAAGGTTATCCCGGTCAGACGGTCGTCGATTTGGACGAGCTTGGCCCCCTTGAGGGCGAAGGGGGTACGACGGCGCTCGTTCGCGGCATTGCGGCAGGGTTCCTAGAATTCGGATACCATATTGGCGGCTTCAATGCGTATGTATCGAGCAATGTGCTGTCAGCATCAGGCCTTAGCTCATCGGCTTCGTTCGAGATGCTCGTCTGTACGATTCTAAGCACCTATTATAACGATGGAGTACTGGATGCAGTCATCATGTCGCGTATCGGTCAATTTGCGGAGAACCGCTACTGGAATAAACCATCCGGTATGCTTGATCAGATGGCCTGCGCTTATGGCGGCCTCATTACGATCGATTTCAAGGACCCGGCGGAGCCTGTCATCGAGCCGATTGATTATCCGTTCCGCGACAAAGGCTATTCGCTTGTCATCGTTGCTACTGGCGGCAACCATGCCGATCTGACGGCTGATTACGCGGCAGTGCCAAACGAGATGTTCGAGGTGGCTAAGCTGCTTGGCGGCAAGGTGTGCCGCGACATTACGGCGGAACAGATTTACGAGAACTTGGGCCTGCTGCGAGAGAAGGCTGGCGATCGCGCAGTGCTGCGTGCGCTGCATTTTCTGGAGGAGAATCGTCGGGTGGACGAGCAGGCGGCAGCGCTGCGTAAGGATGAGTTCGATAAGTTCCTTGCTCTCATTACGGAGTCGGGCAATTCGTCGTGGAAATGGCTGCAGAACTGCTACCGTGATTCCGACTCGCGCGAGCAGGGCATTACGGTTGCACTTGCACTGACGGAGCAGTACTTGCGCAAGATTGACGATGGCGCCTGCCGCGTTCACGGCGGCGGATTCGCGGGCGTCATTCTTGCGATTGTTCCAGATGATAAGGCAGAAGAGTATGCCGGGTTCATCGGCGGAACGCTTGGTACGCAGACGTTCACGATCAATGTGCGTCAGCAGGGCGCGATCTGTCTGGTGCTCTAAAGGTGAGCTGAGTTGATCCGTGCAAAGAGCTTGTCTCTATATCATGCAGCCGCATGATGGGGAGGCAGGCTCCTTTTTTTTGCAAAATTCGACTATAATTCGACTATACTGTATACAGGTCTATTCGTAATTCCAGGAATGAAAGGGGTTACATCGCTTGAAGAAGCTGATGTTTATTTATGGTTTGCTGATCATGTCCTTTATTGTGTACGTGATTAATTATCAAACGAGCAAGAACGATGACAACCCATGGGAGACGACGGGCGGTCTTCGGGGCAGCATTGACGAGAAATATGTCATGGTGACGTTCCAATCCGGTATCGATTACTGGAAAGGCGTGCTCAAAGGGTTCGAGGATGCAGCGGAGGCGCTTAATGTATCCGTCGAATATCGCGGAGCAACCAAATATGATCTGCAGGAGCAGATTACGGTACTTGAACAGGTAATTGCGAAGCGGCCAGCGGGGATCGCGTTGTCTGCAATCAATCCAGAGGCGCTCAACCCGACGATAAACAAAGCGATTGAGGATGGTATTCCGGTCGTGTTGTTCGACTCAGGCACAACGGAAAGCAAGGCTTATTCGCTGCTAGCTACGGACAACTATCGAGCCGGAGTCATCGCCGCGCGGACGATGGCAGAGCTGACAGGCGGAGAAGGCGATGTCGCCATACTCTATCAGCCGCATCAGATGAATCTCGAAGACCGGACAAGAGGCTTCAAGGATACGATTCATGCTGAGTTCCCGCGTATGGAGGTGGTCGAGGTCGTCGATGCGAAGGCACAGCGATCGACATCGCATGATGCAGCTATCCAGCTGGTTGCGAAATATCCGGACTTGCGCGGCATTTTTATAACAGAGGCTAATGGCGGTGTTGGGGTTGGAGATGCGATACAGTCGCTTGGCAATGAGAAGGTGAAGATCATTAGCTTCGATACGGACAAAGGGACGCTGGACATGGTGAAGGACGGCCGAATCGATGCGACGATGGCGCAAGGAACATGGAGCATGGGCTATTGGTCAATGCAATTTCTGTTCCATATGAAGCATGAGCTCGTACAAGCCGCGAATTGGCAGACGACGACGATGTCGCCGCTTCCGGTGAAGGTCGATACAGGCATTAACGTCGTGACGAAGCAAAATGTAGACGAATACTATGCGAAATAAGCGGGGGGACGATCCCTTATGAAATGGAGCGGCTTCTCCTTAAACAATCAGCCGATTCGATACAAGCTCATCATTCATTTTCTGCTGATCGGTATTCTGCCTGCTATCGGTCTTGGCGTCTTGATCGATTGGACGGCAAGTCGGATTATCGAGCGACAGGTGAACGATTATACGATTCAGATGATCGGCAAAGTAAATGATAGCTTAGAGCACTACGTCGAGAACGTGCAAAATATGTCGTATCTGATCAGCTTCGATCCGAATGTCGATAAGTTTATGGAACACGGTACGTATGACGAGATGGCCATACGGACTTTTATGACGGGCTTCACTACGCTTCATACGGAAGTAGCAGGCATCGTCATTGTGAATGATAAAGGCAATTACATAAGCAATGAAATGTACGTGCGCTCGACGAAAAGCTTGATGGAGGAAGATTGGTACAAGCAGGCCGTGCAGAGTAAAGGGATATTCCGTATTATCGGGCATCCTTCGGGTCGCAATCTAGCTTCCCACGTTGATTATAAAGACAGTGAGGTCGTCTCCTTCGTCCGTGCGGTTGTCGACCCGATCACACAGGAAGTGAAGGGCGTTATTATGATCGACCTGAAGCTGCGTGTCTTCTCAGAAACCGTGAAGGATGTACGGCTCGGCAAATCGGGTTATCTGATGGTGGTCGACGACAGCGGCGATACGATCTATGCGCCGAATCATCCGCTGCTGCAGACACTGCCGGAACCACTGGCGGAGGATGGCACTGCGCCAGCCAGCTCGGGTATGTATTCGGCTAAGGTGGATGGTCGAAGCCTGCAGTTTATTTATCGGACATCCTCATTTACGAACTGGATGACCGTGGGGGTGTTTCCGAGCGGTGAGCCTGTGTCCGAAATGCGCGAAATCCGATTCTACGTTGTCAGCTTCGCATTTTTCGTCTGTTTGCTCGGCATCATGGCGTCGTATTATTTGTCCCATTCCATGTCGAGACCGATCGGGCAGCTGATGTCTTTTATGCAAAAAGCAGAATCCGGCGATCTTACGATACGATATTGGGGGGATCGGCAGGACGAGGTAGGCAAGCTGGGACGCAGCTTTAACCTGATGCTGGCGCAGATCAATCGCCTTATCATATTGACGGAGCTTCAGGAGCGGCAAAAGCGCGAAGCGGAGCTTCGCAGCCTGCAGGCGCATATTAAACCGCATTTTCTGTACAATACGCTCGATACGATTCAATGGATGGCGCGGCGGCGCAATGCGGACGATGTTGCAGATGTTGTGGGCTCGCTCTCGAAGCTGTTCCGCATCGGGCTGAACAGAGGCAGCGATATGATCCCGCTCGCAGAAGAATTCGAGCATATTCGCAGCTATATGAACATTCAGCAGACGCGCTACAGCGGCAAAATCAGCTTTACGGTTTCGCTGGATCCAGCGGTCGCTAACCTGTACGTGCTCAAGCTCATGCTGCAGCCGCTTGTCGAGAATGCGATCTATCACGGCGTCAAGGAGCGCCGTGGTCCAGGTGTTATCGAAGTGTCGGCTAAGGAAGAGGACGGTGCGGTGCTGCTGCGTGTCGCAGATGATGGCGCCGGTATCCCGCCGGACAAGCTGGCCCGTCTAATGAGCAAGCTTGAATCGGTTTCTTCGGAAGACGGTTCGCCAGACGGTATAGGTGTACAGCGCGAAATATCCGACATGAATGCAGATAAGCCTCCAGCCGATGTGCTGTTGGGCGGTTCATCACAAGGTGGGGGCAGCCATTCGTCAGGCGGTGAAGGCGGAAGCGGCTACGGCATGATGAATGTACAGGCAAGAGTAAGAATTGCATTCGGCGATAGTTATGGCGTTAAGATCGAGAGCCAAGTGGGACAAGGCACGATCGTTTCGATTCGTCATCCGATTATTCGCCATTTGGACAAATAGCAATCTGCGGCTGTTAGTTAAGTTAATAGGGGTATGGATGAGTTATTCAGCAGGGAGAGGGTGTTACGATATGGACGCTGCCATGTGGAAGGTGCTCATTGCAGACGATGAGTCCATTATTCGCTGGGGCATTCGAGATGCGGTGCAGTGGGAAGCGCTCGATATGGAGGTTGCAGCGGAAGCGGAAGATGGGGAAGAGGCATTGGAGCTGGCCGTCGAATTGGGCATCGATGTGCTGCTTGTTGATTTGAGTATGCCCATTATGAACGGATTGACGCTCGTGAAGCATATTCGGGAGAAGCTGCCGGAATGCCGAATCGTCATTATTACAGGGCATGACGAGTTCGCTTATGCGCAGGAAGCGATTCGGCTGAGCGTGGATGATTACATTCTGAAGCCGACGAATCCCGAGCAGCTGACGCAGGTGCTCACACGTATTCGTGACGATCTGGTGAATAGCCGGCAGCAGCAGCAGCATCTTGAACATGCTTCGAAGCAGATTACGCGCAATTTTCCGCTGCTGCGGGAAAGGTTCTGTCTAGAGTGGATTAAGGGTCAGCTGACAGAGGCGGAAGTGGAGGAACAGCTTCATTTTCTGATGCTGCCTGTAGCCCCGCCTCAGATTGTGGGTGTTATTCGCTGGCCGGAGACGATCAACGGTACACCGTTAATGCCGGAGAAAGAGCGGCAGCTGTTCCGCTTCGCAATAGAGAATATTGCTGCGGAGCTGCTTGAAGGCTGCGAGAAGGTGTTGTTCCGTGATGATGCGGGGCTGACGGTGATGATTATATGGGGAGAGCCCTCCGATCGTGTATTCCCGGAAATTGAGGAAGCGGTGAGGTCCCATCTGAAGCTGCTCGTGCAGGTACAGGCAGAGACATTCAATGGGCCGCTCGACAAACTGTCTGAAACGTATGAGATTGCAAAATCAGCGGTATACCGCGATATGACGCTGTCGCCGCTTGTGAGACGTGCGAAGCAGTATCTTCAGGAGCATTATGGAGATTCGGAGCTGACGCTGGAATCCATGGCAGATGCGCTGCAAGCATCGCCGGTGTATGTGAGCCGGCTGCTGAAGCAGGAGCTGGGAATGACATTCGTCGCCTATTTGACGCAGCTTCGGATGAAGAAGGCGGTGCAGCTGTTGAATGGGACGGAACTATCGATTCATGAGATAGCGGAGCGGGTCGGGTACGACACGCAGCATTATTTTAGTACGGCGTTCAAGAAGGTGAATGGTGTATCGCCGAACCAGTATCGGAAGGGCGGGGCGTTTGATTGAGGCGGCAGGAGCGGAGTAGCAACGGTATGTAAAGTGAAGGTGTGTGTAAGGCGGTCACTGCGCAGGTGAAAGTTCTTCCCTTGCATACTTGGGTGCATGCGCAAACACTTCAGCTCGCTATATTTAATGATTGGATCGAAACAGCTCTATGCGGGCTGTTTCTTTGTTTGGTAAAATAAGTTAGTTGTTGAGGGTGAAGGGCTATGTCGCGTATGAAGGGTGATTCTTGGTGGAGCTTGGTTTGTTGGTGAAAGGGATTGTGATTGGATTTTCGATTGCGGCGCCTGTAGGTCCGATTGGTGTACTGGTCATTCGAAGGACGTTGGCGCAAGGGCGAGTATATGGGCTGCTTTCGGGTCTAGGGGCGGCGAGTGCGGATGCTGTGTATGGGCTTGTTGCTGGGTTCGGTATTTCCATTATCATGAACTTCTTGCTGGGGCTGCAGTTCTGGCTGCAGTTGGCGGGCGGATTATTCCTCTGCTATCTTGGCGCCCGTACTTTTACTTCCATCGCTTCAGACAAACCAGCGAATGCGCAAGGCCGACATTTGATGGGTGCTTATTCTTCGGTCTTGCTGCTGACACTAACGAACCCCATTACGATCCTATCCTTTATTGGCATCTTCTCAGGATTAGGCCTAACGCAGACGAGTTCGTATTCAGCACTCACACTGGTCGTCGGTGTGTTCATAGGTTCCGCACTCTGGTGGCTCATTCTCAGCTCTGTAGTCGGACTGTTCAATAGGCATCTTCATGAACGTTCGTTAACCTGGATCAACCGGTTATCCGGTCTGATCATCTTTTCGTTTGGTGTATACGCATTGGTTAATTTGTAAAGCTTGGCGAATATGCGCTCCCACATAATCCGTCCTCATTGAGAGGGTGATTATTTGATTGGGCTTTGGGTTTGTTACATCCCGATGATAATGAACCCAATTAACAGCTATTCGACCGCTGCATTTTGTACAACAGAATGCGATGCACATTCATGCTTTTCTGCGCAGGATTGCATTTTGTNCAACAGACATTAGGTGCAAGCGCTCATTGTGGCAGTTTTGGCGGGGAAGGCAATATTCAGTTGTATGAAATGCAACGAGATCGGNCAATGGGACCAATGTNGGCTGTTTTCTGTTGNATAGCGTGCAATGGGATAGTGGCAGTCAGGAGAAAAAAGCGCTTATTGGTGGAATATAATAATTAATTCCGATGAAAGGAGGGCTGATCTTGTACTCGCATTTGTATACAAAACCAATTAGAATTCGCCAACTTCCTCAATTATAAATAAATTGAGGAGGGTAAATATGAAAATAAATGATAACTATCTGAGAGAACAATTAAAACATGTGTACTGGCTGAATGGCGGCTGCTGTGCAGGTAAAACTACGATGACGAGAAAATTCGTTGAGGAGTTAGGCTTCCAGACGCTTCCTGACGAGGTTATGCGATATAGGCCGTTTACGGATCCGGAGGAATATCCAGCACTTCAAGATCCACATCCGGGCCTTAATTGGGATGAGTGGTTTAATCGGCCTACGGATGTCAAATATCAATGGCTGTGTGACCTTGTCGTTGAAATGATGGAATTTTACGTAGTGGATTTGCTGAGAATGCCTACTGATCGTCCCATTATGATCGAACTAGGGATCATGCCGGAGCATATTCTGCCCTTCATACCTAAAGAAAGAATGATATGTCTTTATACGTCAGACGATGAGATCGAGCGATTATATTTCTTTAGAGAAGATCACAAGATGATATTGGACGTCATTAATCTTACGGCAGATCCAGCGGCAACCATTAAGCATGCTAATAAGACGAATGTGAAATTTTCGAACGAGATCACGAAGGCCTGCATGGAGGCTGGAATCAAGACGCTGAAGCGAACACCCGAATTGAGTGTTGAGGAACAGTTCCGGTTGGTTCGGGAGCATTTTGGAATCTAACAATATAGAGAAACTTTATTTACGGAGCAGCCGGTCATTGTGATCGGCTGTTTTTTGTTTTTTGTGTGTACTGCACAATAAATCAACGGATTTCGTATAGGCTTGCAAGCCGCCAGAACTAGCTGTTGTATTTTGTGCAACAGGATTCTGCAAATGGCCGCAAGTTCCTGGTGCGGATTGTATTTTGTACAACAGAATTAAGGTGAAAGGGCTCGAAGGGACAGTTTTGGAGCGAGTGAGTCATTTGCTGTTGTACGTATTACAACGGAACGAGTTGGTGGAGTAAAAGCTGGCGTTTCTGTTGTACAGTGTGCAATGGAGCAAGTTAGTTGTATGAAGATTCAAAAGCCAGCGCGGCCGAAGGCGCATGTAGGTGCAGAAGTGCACCTACGGGAAGCGCCAGCGCGGCCGAAGGCGCCCGTAGGTGCAGAAGTGCACCTACGGGAAGCGTCAGCGCGGCCGAAGGCGCCCGTAGGTGCAGAAGTGCACCTACGCAAAGCGCCGGCGCGGCCGAAGGCGCCCGTAGGTGCAGAAGTGCACCTACGCTAAGCGCCAGCGCGGCCGAAGGCGCCCGTAGGTGCAGAAGTGCACCTACGCGAAGCGCCAGCGCCCGCCGAAGGCGCACGTAGGTGCAGAAGTGCACCTGCGCAAAGCGCCAGCGCGGCCGAAGGCGCC
>Ga0065721_10003858_pt1 | contig 64857 bp, 60 predicted proteins | sample Mesricmetagenome_FD_59108 | JGI IMG/M metagenome (GOLD analysis project Ga0065721, IMG submission 59108) | Mesophilic microbial community from rice straw/compost enrichment Sample: eDNA_1 v2 (version 2) | ecosystem: Engineered > Solid waste > Grass > Composting > Bioreactor | place: USA: Davis... | reverse complement strand
GGGGGCGGGCCGGCGCAGGCGAGTTGAAAAGGGAACACGCGGCGGAGGGGCGAAACCGCCGGTCCACGGGTTCGGCTGTTTCCGCACACAATAAAAAAGACCCGCGCTCGATCGCGCGGGTCTTTGTGCTGCGTGCTGTCGCCGTGCTCAGGGGCGGGTACGGCGGCGGCGGGCGATGAGGAGCCCGCCGAGGCCGGCGAGGGCGAGGGCGCCGGGGGCGGGGAGGGCGGTGGCGTTGAGCTGGAAGTTGTCGAAGCGGTTGTTGCCCGCGTTGGCGGTGGCGCCGTCGAGGGTGATGCGGATGTAGGCGGTGGGGGCGTCGTCGAGCAGCCCGGAGAAGTCGATGGTCACCAGCGAGTAGGAGGTGTTGGGGGTGTAGGCGTCGCCGATGTCGGTGAAGTTCACGCCGTCGGTGGACCAGGCGACCTGGTTGCTGTTGAAGCCGGTGGAGGTGCGCTGCGTGGCGAAGCTCAGGAAGAGGTCCTGGTAGCCCGCCATGCTGAAGGTGATGGTGATGGTCGCGCCGTTGTTGTTGACGGGGTCGAGGCCGGAGGTCTCGGCCGCGGAGCCCTGAATCGCCAGCGCCTGGCCCGCGGGGTCGGGAGCGATGGCGTTGATCGTGGAGCCCGCGAAGGAGTTGATGCCGCGGTTGTTGCCCGCGTTGTCCTGGCTCGCCACGGCCACCTCGATCAGGCCCGTGCCGACGTCCGCGGCGTAGGACCCGCCGTTGTTCGTGCCGGTGACGTTGCTGTTGAAGTTCCAGTACGCGATCAGATCGGCCTGGGCGGCGCTGACGGCCGCGCAGGCCACCACAAGGGCGGCTGCGGTCTTCATGGTCTCTCTCTCCTCCTGCCCGCCGTCAGGCGGGGGAGGGAGTATAGGAGGGAACGCTCCAAGCTCAAATGAGGGCGGGGGGACGGAGCATTCGGAGGTCGTTCGGGGGCCGTCCCTTTGTCAACGGGGGCCGTTCCTCTTTGAACGAGGGCTGTCGAAGGCTCGAAGGCTCGACGAAAGTCGTCGCAGGTTCGACAAGGGCTGTCGCAGGTTCGACAAAGGTCGTCGCAGGTTCGACGAGGACCGTCGCAGGTTCGACAAAGGTCGTCGGAGGCTCGACGAGGGCTGTCGCGGGTTCGACGAGGGCCGTCGCGGGCTCAACCGGGCCCGAGAACGAGCCGATGATCGGAGCTGCCCCGAGAATGTCAAGGGTGATCGAGGCGCCGCGCGGTCAGGGCGGTGCGTCGCTGCCTGGGTAGGATCGCCCATGCATCCCATCGACGTGGCGCGGTTGGAGGAGGGGAGGAGGGGGCGCGGGGCGGCGCGGCTGGCGTCGGAAGCGCGTTTCTTCACGGGCGGCGGGGTGGCGCTGCGCAGCGCGCCGGGCTCGTGGATCAACTTCGCCGTGGGCATGGGGCTTGAGGGGCCGGTGCCCGAGGGAGAAGTGGAGGCGGTCGCGGCGTGGTACGAATCGGCGGGGATCGAGCCGCGGGTGGAGCTCACGCCCTACGCGGACGCCTCGGTGCTGCGGGGCTGCGCGGCGGCGGGGCTCACCCTGCGGGAGTTCAACACCCTGCTGTGGCGGCGGACGGACACCATCGTGCGGCCGGAGCGAGAGGGGCCGGCGGGGCTGGAGCTGCGCGTCATCGACGTGTCCGATGAGGAGGAGGCGGAGGCGTTCGCGTGGGTGGTGGACCGCGGCTTCACGCCCCCGCACCTCGATCCCTCTCCCCTGCGCATGGAGCGGACGCGCCGGTACATCGCGCTGGACCGCGTGGTGGCGGTGGGGGCGTTCGTCAACGGCAGGCTCGTGGGGGGCGGGACGCTCGCCTACGAGGAGGAGGTGGGCACGCTGCAGGGGATGAGCGTGCTGGAGGCGTGGCGCGGCCGCGGGATTCAGCAGGCGCTCATCGCCGAGCGCTGCCGCCTCGCCGCGGAGCGGGGCGTGCCCCTGGTCACGATCATGTCCAGGCCGCACGCGGCGACGGAGCGCAACGCGCTGCGCCTGGGCTTTCAGGTGGCGTACACCAAGACCACGCTGGCGAAGAGCGGGCCGGGGCTGAGGGCGGTGGGGACGTAGGCCGCGGGCCGCAGTCAGCGGGCAGCGGGCTGCGGAAGGGGCGATACACCGGGACAGCGATGCACTCCGCCGTCCTTCCCTGCGTACGGTGAACCGTGCCGCCGCTGACCATCTGGACCATCGGCCACTCGACGCGCTCCATCGAGGAGTTCATCGGGCTGCTCAAGGCCCACGGCATCGAGCTGGTGGCGGACGTGCGCTCTCATCCCGGCTCGCGCACGTTCCCGTGGTTCGGTCGCGCCTCTCTCGCGGCGGCGCTGCGGGAGGCGGGCATCGACTACCTCCACATGCCGGAGCTGGGAGGCCGCCGGCGGGCGCGCCCCGACTCGCGCAACACCGCCTGGCGGAGCGCTTCCTTCCGCGGCTACGCTGACTACATGGAGACGCCCGCGTTCCGTGCGGGGCTGGAGCGGCTCGTCGGCGAGGCGCGGCGAAGGCGCACGGCGTTCATGTGCTCCGAGGCGGTGTGGTGGCGCTGCCACCGGGGCCTGATCGCCGACGCGCTGAAGGCCGACGGCGCGACCGTGCTGCACATCGAGGGCGAAGGGCCGGCGCGGGAGCACCCTTACACCTCCGCCGCGACGATCGTGGAGGGCAGACTCGACTACGGCGGGGGCGGCGGTCTGTGGGGGTGAGCGGACCAGCTCATGCACGCCGTCCCCGCGTCCTTCGCGTTCCTGCCGGGGCCGCCGACGTCAGCCTTTGATCGAGGCCATGTCGATCACGAAGCGGTACTTGACGTCGCTGCGGAGCATGCGCTCGTAGGCCTCGTTGATCTTCTGCATGGGGATCAGCTCGATGTCGCTGACGATGCCGTGCCGGGCGCAGAAGTCGAGCATCTCCTGCGTCTCCTTGATGCCGCCGATGAGCGAGCCGGCGAGCCGCCGCCGCCCCATGATGAGCGGGAAGGCCTGCAGGGGCGGGTGCGGGTGCTCGGGCGGGGGAGCGCCCACCAGGCACATCGTCCCGTCGCGGCGGAGCTGCGCGATGAAGGGGTTGAGGTCGTGCGAGGCGGAGACGGTGTCGAGGATGAAGTCCAGCGTGCCCAGGTGCCGCTTCATCTGCGCTTCGTCGCGCGAGAGGACCACGTCGGCGGCCCCCATCCGCAGGCCGTCCTTCGCCTTGTCGGGGCTGGTGGTGTAGAGGACGACTTCGGCGCCCATCGCCGCGGCGAGCTTCACGCCCATGTGCCCCAGGCCGCCCAGCCCGACGATCCCCACCTTCAGCCCCTTGTGCACGTCCCACTCGCGCAGCGGCGAGTAGGTGGTGATCCCCGCGCAGAGCAGGGGGGCCGCGCCGGCGGGGTCGAGCTTCTCGCTCAGACGCAGCACGAAGTCCTGATCGACGGTGATGGAGGTGGAGTAGCCGCCGAAGGTGTGCCCGCCCAGGTGGAGGTCCGGCCCGTTGTAGGTGAAGACGGCGGTCCTGCCGTTCGCCCCCTCGCAGTAGTTCTCCAGGCCCTCCTTGCAGCTCTGGCAGGCGCGGCAGGAGTCCACCAGGCACCCCACCGCGGCCATGTCCCCCGTCCTGAACTTCGTGACCTTGCCGCCCACGCGCGTCACGCGGCCCACGATCTCGTGGCCCGGCACGCAGGGGTAGAGCGTGTTGAGCCACTCGTTGCGCGCCTGGTGCAGGTCGCTGTGGCAGACGCCGCAGTAGAGGATCTCGATCTCCACGTCCGTCGGCAGCGGGTCGCGCCGCTGGATCGTGAGCGGGCCCAGGGGGGACTTGGCGTCGGGGTTCCCGAAGGCGGTGACGGCTTTGGGCATGGCGAAGCTCCGGTTTTCCTGAAGCGATGCTATTGCCCGTGTCGGAGCGAGGCGTGAAGAAGGGGGGCGTGAAGGAAGATTCAGACGGAGTCGGGGCGCGGAGTCTTTGATCCGCCGCGGGCCGCCGGTGCGCGGCCTGATCGCGGCCCCCGCGCCGCCCGCGACGCCGCCCACGTGGCGACCGCGTTTCCGCCGCGTCACGGACGCCTCGAGCGTGACGCCCGCGTCAGATCACCCGATCTTCCTTGCTGATCCCCAGCGCCGGGCGCACGTCGAGCTGCACCAGCACCTCGCGCTGCACCTGCTTGGCCGTTTCGGGGTCCACGTAGTCGCTGTGGCAGCTCGCCTTGGCGCGGTTCGCGCCCACGGCCCTGCGGGTCTTGCTCGCGAGCTTGTGGATCTCCTCCGGGCTCAGCACGCCGCGCCTGGCGAGGATTTCCTGCTGCTCGGGCGTGAGGGGGGCGGAGCGGACCGGCTTGCCGCGCTCGAAGCCCTCCGCCTTGCCGCTGGCGAAGTCCTGGATCTCCTTGCTGATGCGCACGCTGCACCAGTCGTGCCCGCACATAGCGCAGAAGTCGGTATCGACGTCGAGGTCCTCGTCGTGGTAGGCCCGCGCCGTGTCGGGGTCGAAGGAAAGCTCGAAGTGCTTCTCCCAGTTGAGGGCCGCGCGGGCCTTGGTCAGCTCGTCGTCGCGGTCGCGCGTGCCGGGAATGCCCAGCGCCACGTCCGCGGCGTGGGCCGCGATCCGGTAGGCGATGCACCCCTGCTTCACGTCGTCCTTCTTCGGCAGGCCCAGGTGCTCCTTGGGCGTCACGTAGCAGAGCATCGCGGCGCCGTGGTACGCCATCGCCGTCGCGCCGATGCAGCTGGTGATGTGGTCGTAGCCGGGGAACATGTCCGTCACCAGCGGCCCCAGCACATAGAAGGGCGCGCCGTGGCACAGCGCCCGCTGCAGCTTGGCGTTGTACTCGATCTGATCGAAGGGCACGTGCCCCGGGCCCTCGATCATCACCTGCACGCCGCGCCGCCAGGCGCGCTCCGTCAGCTCGCCCAGCGTCTCAAGCTCGGCGAGCTGCGCGTCGTCGGTGGCGTCGGCCAGCCCGCCGGGACGCAGGCCGTCGCCGATGGAGAAGGTCACGTCGTGCCGGCGGAGGATGTCGCAGATGTCCTCCCAGTGCTCGTACATGATGTTCTCGCGGTTGTGGACGAGCATCCACTTGGCGAGGAGCGAGCCGCCGCGGGAGACGATGCCGATGAGCCGGTTCTTGACGTACTTGAGGTGCGCCCGCCGCACGCCCGCGTGGATGGTGAAGTAGTCCACCCCCTGCCGCGCCTGGTGCTGGAGCGAATCGCGGATCGTCTCCCAGTCGAGGTCCTCGATCTTCCTCCCGATGATCATGGAGTAGATCGGGACGGTTCCGATGGGGACGGTGGAGTGACGGCAGAAGGCCTCGCGGCAGGCGTCGATGTCCCCACCGGTGGAGAGGTCCATCACCGTGTCCGCGCCCCAGCGCACGGCCCAGTCCAGCTTCTCCAGCTCCTCCTCGGTGCCGCTGCTGACGGGGCTCGCGCCCATGTTGGCGTTGACCTTGGTGCGGCTGGCGCGACCGATGCACATGGGGTCGAGCCGGTGCTTCAGGTGGTTGATGTTCGCCGGGATCACCATCCGTCCCGCGGCGACCTCGTCGCGCACCTGCTCGGGGGTCAGGTGCGGCTCGCGCTCCGCGACGCGCTTCATCTGCGGCGTGATGATGCCGAGGCGCGCATGCTCGAGCTGCGTCACGGGCGTGAAGCCCGCGGGGTAGCTCACCACCCGCGTTCCGCCGCGGGCTTCCTTGAAGGTGACGGACTTGAGCCCCTGGGCCAGGCCGACGCTCGCGCACTCCGCGGCGGCGCAGGCGGTGCTGACAAGCGAGGTGGACCAGCCTTCGGGCAGGAAGTCCCACGCCGTCCTGGTGCTCGGCGGGGGCATGCCGGGGGTGTCGGGGCTGGAGAACATCAGCGGCCCGCCGATGTCCGGCGCGAGGGCGAAGGAGCCCGGCGTCGTGACGTTGGGATCGGTGCCGGGGTTGCGGGCGCCGCGGAGCGGCAGGCCGAGTCGTTGCGTGGGCGAAAGAGGTGAGGTCATGGATCGCTTCCCTCCGCCGGTACGAGCCGGATCAGGTTCCACGGGTGCTTCTCAGCGGCGGGCCACGATGGACGCCGCGCCCCGAGCGAATGGCTGAGTGTATCCCCCTCCCCACGCTCGCCCTGCCGTGGCGCTCATGAGCCCGTGCGGGGGGAGAAGAGGTCGCTCAGCGCCTGATCGAGCGTCGGGAAGAGGAAGCGGAACCATTCCTCTCGCAATCGGAGCGGGCCTGCGGGCCCATGTCCCGGGTCCATTGCCCGGTCCGCTCGACCGCACCCCATAAACTCCCTCATGCTCGCGGCACGGGATCTTCACTTCGCCTACCACCGGCGCGACGTGCTGCGCCGCGTCTCGGTCGAGTTCCCGGCGGGCGCGGTCACCGCCCTCATCGGCCCCAACGGCGCGGGCAAGAGCACGTTGCTCCGCCTCCTGCTCGGCCTGCTGAAGCCCACCCGCGGCGACGTGACACTCGACGGGCGGACCGTCGGCTCCATTCCTCAGCGCGAGCGCTCCAGGCGCATGGCGTATGTCCCCCAGCACAGCCAGGTCGCCTTCCCCTTCACCGCGGCGGAAGTGGTGGGGCTGGGTCGCTACGCGGCGGGGGAGGGGAGCACGCGAGCGCTCGTGATGGAAGCGCTCCGCGAGCTGGACATCGCCGACCGCGCCGCCGACCTCTTCGGCAAGCTCAGCGCCGGGCAGCAGCAGCGGGTCACGGTCGCCCGCGCCCTTGCCCAGCTCAAGGGGCATGGCGGCGCGCAGTTCCTGCTCGCGGATGAGCCCGTCTCGGCGATGGACCCGAGCCATGCGCTGCGCACGATGGAAGTGCTGCGGAGCCGCGCGCGTGCCGGGTGCGGGGTCGTCGTCGTGCTGCACGACCTGAGCCTTGTGCTGCGATACGCCGACCGCGTCGTCGTGCTGGATGCGGACGGATCAGCCGCGGTGCAGGGAGCTGCTTCGGAAGTGCTCACGCCCGACCTGCTGGAGCGCATTTACGGCGTGGCTTTCCAACCCCTGGTGGATCCGAGGGATCCGGCACGCACCCGCGGGTTCATCCCGCAGATGGACTTATACTGACGGCATGAACACGGTCGAGCTGATCATCCTTGTGCTCTTCGCGACGGGCTCGATCATCATCAAGATCCTCGGGGCGCTCAAAGAGGAGGCGGAGAAGCGGGAAGCCAAGCGCCGCGCCATGCAGCGCGAGCTGGACGCCCTCCGCACCGGACGCAGCCCGGTCCAGGAGGCCCACATGCCTCCGCAGCAGCAGGATGCGCAGTCCGCCCGCGCGGCCCTCGAGGATATGGCCGCCAAGCGCCGCGCCCAGATCGAAGAGCTCCGCCGCCGGCGCGCGGCGATGGCCCGCGGCCCCCAGCCCGCGCCCCGGCCGACCATGCAGCACCCGACGATGCAGCACCCCGCTCCGGTGCAGCGGCCTGCTCCGGTGCAGCGCCCCATCGAGCGGCCTTACGAGCGGGTCGCCGACCGCTCTCCCGCGCGTCAGCCCACCGCCCGCTCTTCGCGGACGCCCCAGCGGACCGAGGCCCAGCGACGCGCTCAGGCCGAGCGTGCCCGCCAGGCCCAGCGCGCGATTCCCGAGCTTCGTCAACAAGAAGTGGGGGTCCGTGAGTCCGAGGCCCGCACGCTCGCCGCCGCCCGTGCCATTGAGGCCCGCGCCGCCGCGGTCCGCGGCACGGCCGAGGTCGAGCCGGCGCGCACCCGCGAAGCCCGCCTCGCTCCCTTCCGCCTCACCCACGCCGAGCTTCGCAAGGCGATCATTTACCATGAGGTTCTGGGCCCGCCCCTCGCGCTGCGGCACTAACCGGGAATCCTCATATACTCCGCCCATGCCCAACCGGCACGGACGCCTTCATGCTTTCAGGCGCATCGCCTTTCCGCTGCTTGCGGCTGCTTCATGCGCCGCCGTGCTCGGGGGCTGCGAAGCCCTGGGCCTTGAGCTGAAGCCCGGTGCTACGAGCATCTTCGAAGCCTTTGCCGGCCCCACGCCGCAGGACGCCGCCTCCTGGGCCGTCGATCCCTACGACCCAGACAAGCGCTACCGCGGCACGCTGCTGCTCGCCAACGCACCCTTCGCGGGCGAAGCCGTCTACCTCAAGCTCTTCAGCGACAACATCAACGACACCGACCCCGGCGTGCGTGCCGCCGCGGCCAGGGGCCTGGGCACCCACGGGGGGCCGGAGCACGCGCCGCTGCTCATCGAGCGCCTGACCGACGAAGACGCGGGCGTGCGCATCGAGGCCGCCCGCGCCCTGCAGCGCGTCCACAGCCCCGACGCCGTACAGCCCCTGCTGACTCGCCTGGACCCAGACGTGGAGACCGAGCCACAGGTGCGCATCGAGGCCGCCAGCGCCCTGGGCCAGTACCCCGAAAACCGCGTCGTCGAGCGGCTCATCATCGCCCTCGCCGACGAGAACCTCGCCGTGAACCGCGCGGCTCAGCAATCGCTCCGCACGCTCACCGGCCAGGACTTCGGCATCGACCGCGCCCGGTGGCTGGAGTGGTACACATCGACTTCGAACGCCTTCGCCGCGCGTTCGGTGTACGTCTATCCCGTCTTTGCGCGCAAGAAGAAGTTCTACGAGCACATCCCCTTCGTGCCGGGCCCGCCCAACGAGTCTCCCAGCACGCCCGCGGGCATGATGCCTGGCACGGTGGAATAAGCGCGGAACAGACGGCGGGGTCGAACGCCTCACCCCACCTTTTCTTCCTTCATCGCGCGGGCCATCAACTGACCGATGGCGTCGATGGGGTCCACGCCCTCGAAGAGCACCGCGTGCACGGCGCTGGTGATAGGCATGTCCACGCGGTACTTCTCCGCCAGCGCCATCACCGACTTGGTGGTCGCCACGCCCTCGACGACGTAGGGAGAGCGCCGCAGGTATTCCGCGAGCTTTTCACCCCGTCCCAGCGCCTCGCCGCAGGAGCGGTTGCGCCCTTCCGGAGAGAAGCACGTCGTGGCGAGGTCGCCCACGCCCGCGATGCCGAAGAAGGTGTCGTTCTGCGCGCCCATCGCCATCCCCAGGCGGGTGATCTCCGCCAGCCCGCGTGCCAGCAGCGCGCTCTTGGCGTTGTTCCCGGCCTGCAGGCCGTCCACGATCCCCGCGGCGATCGCGATCACGTTCTTCACCGCGCCCGCCAGCTCCACCCCCAGGACGTCCGGGTTCGTGTACACCCGCATCCAAGAGTTGCCGAAGAGGCACTGGATCTCGCGGGCGAAGCTCGCATCGTCGCTGGCGGCGATCATCGCCGCGGGCAGGCAGCGGGCCAGCTCCGCCGCGATCGTCGGGCCGGAGAGGCAGGCGTACTTGCGGGGCTTGCCGTCGGGGTTGTCGCGTCCGGTCTTGCGCAGGACGTCCGCGATCACCTGCGTGGGCCGCATCAGGGTGACGTTCTCAATTCCCTTCGCGACGCTCAGCACCCCGCAGTCGGGGGGGACGTGCTCCGCCAGGCGCGTCCACGTATCTCGGATGTACTGCACCGGAATGGCGGAGACGATCAGGCTCGCCCCCTCCAGGGCGGGGCCGTCCTTCAGCACCACCTGCACTTCGTCGGGGAGCTTGAACCCCTCCAGGCGCGGACTGCGCCGAGTCTGCGCGATTTTGCCCGTCTCGGCCTCGTCGTGACCCCAAAGCCTTACACGGACCGGGCGGCAGAGCTTGCCCCCCTCGCCGCGGCTTGGTCCCCCCGTCGCCAGCAGCCCGGCGCACACCAGCCCCATCTGCCCCGGCCCCAGCACCGTCACGATTGGCCGATCTTCATTGTCACCTTCACGCCCGGCGCGGCGGGTGCCCATGCTGAGTGATCCTGTGCTAGGGGTTCCGCGGCGGGTTCGCCGCATCGGATGCCCCGACCAAAACCCGGCTCGAACCGGGCCGCGGGACAGGGCGTAATCCTACCGGCAGCACGCCACGCTGGGCCACCCTGCGCCCAGATCATGCGATACTGTTCCCCCCCGGTATCACGCCGGGTATCTCTCCCTTCCGTTCCGATCGGAGCACGACACGACCATGGCCCAAGACCACGCCACCCACGTGCACAACGAGGACATGTCCTGCTGCTCGCACCACGAGGTGTCCATCGAGCGGTGGATCATCTTCACCCTCATCGGCGGCATCCTGGTGCTCGCGAGCACCGTCGCCGGCATCTTCGGCCTGGGCTCGGCCGAAGTCTCCAAGCTCCCGGCGATGCTGGGGGCGGTGCTGCTCGCCATCCCGCTCTTCATCGCCGCGTGGAACGAGCTTCGCACCCTCCGCATCTCCAGCTCGGCCCTCGCGGCTCTGGCCATCATCGCGGCGATCGCCATCGGCGAGTACACCGCGGCGGGCTGGCTCGCCTTCATCCTCGTCGTCTTCGGCCAGCTCGTCCGCCGCAGCGCCAGCGGTGCTCAGCGGGCCATCGAGCAGCTCGTCCGCCTGACCCCCGACATCGCCCGCGTCGTCCGCGACGGCATCGAGTACGAGAACATCCCCCTCAGCCAGGTGAAGGTCGGCGACGTCGTCCGCGTCCGCAGCGGCGAGAACCTGCCCGTGGACGGTCGCGTCATCGCGGGCCGCTCGACTCTGAACCAGGCCTCGCTGACAGGTGAGTCGGCCCCCGTCGAGGTCACCATCGGCGACAACGTCTACGCCGGCACCAGCAACCTCACCGGCAACCTTGATATCCAGGTGACTCAGGTCGGCGCGGACACCACCATCGGCCGCGTGACCCAGCTCATCCGCGAGGCGGAGCAGAGCCGCACGCCGCGCCAGCTCCTCATCGAGCAGGTCGCCAGCTTCTTCGTGCCGGTGGTGCTCTCGGTCGCGGCCATCGCCTGGTTCATCATGAGCCAGTCCGACGACGTGGAGACGAAGCGCAACGCGATGCGCACCGCCGTCACCGTGCTGGTGGTCGCGTGCCCCTCGGCCCTGCTGCTGGCCAGCCCCTCCGCGATGCTCGCGGCCTTCGCCGCGGCGGCCCGCCTGGGCATCCTCATCAAGCAGCCCAACTACCTCGAAGCCGCGGGCAACGTCACCGCCGTGGTGCTGGACAAGACCGGCACGATGACCACGGGCAAGTTCCAGGTGACGAAGCTCGCCCCGGCTCCTGGCGTCGAGGGCGCGGACCTGCTCACCGCCGCGGCCATCGGCGAGCAGCACTCCAACCACCCGCTGGCGCAGTCCATCCTCACCACCGCCCGCGCCGCCCGTGTGCGGATCGAGGAAACCACCAACACCGAGGAAGTCCACGGGCGCGGCGTCCGCGCCCGCACGAGCAAGGGCGAGATCTGCGTCGGCCGCGCGAGCTGGCTCCGCGAGCTGAACCCCGCCATCGCCGCGGACATCGAGGCGGTCGAGGCCAAGATCGAGGGCATGACCGGCGTGCACGTGATGCGCGACGGCCGCTACCTCGGCGCGGTCGGTCTTGAGGACACCATCCGCAGCAACACCAAGTCCGTCGTGCAGCGTCTGCGCGACCTGGGCATCCGCTACATCGCCATCTTCACCGGCGACCGCCTGAGCGTCGCCAAGCGCGTCGGCGCCGCCGTGGGCGTGGACGCCATCGAGGCCGAGTGCCTCCCCGAGGAGAAGCACCAGCTCGTCCGCGACATGGTGAAGAGCGGCTTCCGCACCCTCATGGTCGGCGACGGCATCAACGACGGCCCTTCGCTCGCCGAGGCGGACGTGGGCGTGGCGATGGGTCTGGAGGGCTCCGACATCGCGGCCAACTCCGCGGGCGTCGCCCTCATGAACGACGACCTCTCCCGCATCCCCTTCCTTATCGAGCTTTCCCGCCGCACCCGCGCCATCACGACGCAGAACATCGTGATGTCGGTGATCATCGCCATCGTCGGCCTCGTGCTGGCCGCCACCGGCACCATCACCAGCATCGGCGCGCTGGCTCTCCCCGTCGCCGCCTTCTACCACTTCGCCGGCGACATCTTCGTCATCGGCAACAGCTTCCGCCTCTTCCGCTTCGGCGAGGATTACGCCGAGGCCGAGAAGCCCGCGGAGCAGACGGTCCTCGGCCGACGCGCGGCGAGCGTCCGCGGCCTGGCCACCCAGAGCGTCTGATCCGTCGCCGGCTCAGCTTGAAAGAGACGCGGGGCCTTCACGGGCCCCGCGTTTTTTTTACATCCGGTCCAGCGTGGGGATGCCCAGCACGTGCAGGCCGTCCTCGAGCACGCGCCCGGCCACCGCGCAGAGCCGCAGCCGGCCGCGGCGCTGCTCCTCGGTCTCCGCAGCGAGCACCGGGCAGTTCTCGAAGAACCCGCTGAACGTGCCCGCCAGCTCGTAGAGGTACTGCGTCATCCGGTGAGGCTCCAGGCTCTCCGCCACGCTCCGCACCGTGCCGGGGTATCGGAGCAGCGCCAGGGCAAGCTGCTTCTCCGCCGGGGCGCTCACGCTGGGCGTGGCCGTCTCCCAGCCCGACCCCACGCCGCGCTCCGCCGCCTTGCGGAAGATGCTCTTGATCCGCACCAGCGCATAGAGCAGATAGGGCCCGGTGTTGCCCTCAAAGCTCAGCATCCGGTCGAAGCTGAACATGTAGTCCTTCACACGGTCGGTGGAGAGGTCGGCGTACTTCAGCGCCGCCGTGCCCACGGCTTCCGCGATGCGCCGCGCTTCCTCGGGTGTCGCGTCCGGGTTGCGCTCCTTCACCGCGCGCATCGCCCGCCGCACCGTCTCCTCAATGAGGTCCGCCAGCGCCACGCTTTCACCGGACCGCGTCTTGAAGGGCCGCCCGTCCTCGCCCAGCACCGCGCCGAACCCGGCGTGCTCCGTCACCGCGTATTCGCCCGTCTCCGGGTGCCTGGTGTACCCCGCGCGCCGCGCCGCCGCGAACACCTGCCGCAGGTGCAGATTCTGCCGCAGGTCCACGGCGTAGATCACGCGCTCCGCCTTCAGCTCCTGCACGCGCCGCCGCAGCGCGGCGATGTCCGTCGTCGCGTACAGGAACCCTCCGTCGCTCTTGCGCACCAGGCAGGGCTCCTTGATCCCGCCCCACTCGGGCTTGTCGAGCCGGATGATGAGCGCGCCCTGATCGGGCTCCGCGATGCCGCGGGCGAGCAGATCCTCGATCATCGGCGCCAGCTCATCCGCGTAGGTGCTCTCGCCGGCGTTGGCCTCCTCCGTCACCGCGACGTTCAGCACGCGGCAGACCTTCAGCACCTCCGCCATCGTGATCTCGTAGATCTTCTGCCACACGGCGTAGGTCGCGGGCTCCTTGCTCTGCAGACGCACCAGCGCCTGGCGCGCCTCGTTGAACGCCGCGGTGGCTCCCTCCACCTGCGCTTCCAGCTCCGCCTCGGCCTTGGGGCCAAGGCCGTACTTGCGCACCGCCTCGAGCCCCGCAAGGTCGCGCTGGCACTCCATCTGCGCCGCCTTGTACGCGTTGTCCAGGTCGGTGAGCGTCAGCCGGTTCAGGTCCACGGCCCCCGCGGCGGAGAGCTTCATCAGCCGCGCGGTGGTCATCGCGATGTTCAGGCCCCAGTCGCCGACGTGGTTCTGGCGAATGACCTTCTCGCCCAGACGCTCGAAGGTCCGCGCCAGCGCATCGCCGATGATCGGCGACCGCAGGTGCCCCACGTGCATCTGCTTCGCGAGGTTCACCCCCATCAGGTCCACGACGATCGTCTTGGGCTTCGCGGGCGGCTCGATCCCCAGCTCGGGCCTGTCCAGCCGCTCCACCAGCTTCGCCAGCGCCTCACCCCGCAGCCGCACATTGATGAACCCCGGCCCCGCGATCGACGCCGCCGTCAGCGGCTCGGCGATCTCGCCCAGGTCCACCTTCGCGATGATCTGCTCGGCCACTTCCCGCGGCTTGAGCCCCAGCCGCTTCGCCAGCCCCATCGCGACGTTCGATTGGTAATCGCCGAACTCCGGGTTGCGGCTCGGGACCACCGCCGGGTCCACGTCCCCCGCCTGCGGGAACGCCGCGGCGATCCCTGCGCGGAACCGCTCGCCCAGAAGCTGGACAGGGTCTTGCATCGGGACGTGGGGTGTGGTGGCCATAGGGGCGGATCGTAGGAATCCACCCGCGGCGCGTGGCCGCCTCTACTCCCGCGAGAAGGCTTCCAGCACCTCCGCCAGCTCGTCGGCGAAGGCGATCATGCTCGTGCTCGGCAGCAGCGCGAGGGGCTCGTCCACGATTCCGAGCCTGCCCCGCTCCGCCGCGGGAACCGCCAGCCCCGCCAGCTTTTCCCGCGCCCCGCGCATCCTCTCCTCCCACGCGGGCGCGTCCGTCCCCAACCCTCGCGGCAGGACCAGCACCACGACATCCGGGGCGAGCCCCACGATCCGCTCCGCGTCCAGCTCGATGTACGCACTTCCAGCCGTCATCGCGGGCGTCGCGCCGATCCGTACCAAGACCTCGTAATGGCTGGAGCCCGGGCCGAACGCCGCGGGCGGATTCACCGACGCCAGCAGCAGCACCCTGCCGAGCTTTTCAAACCCCTCACCCCGGCGCGACCACGCACGGTCCATCTCCGCCGCGAGACGTGCGCCTTCTTCGCTCGGCGCTGGGACGCCCCGCGCGCGGCAGAGGAACTCATCCACCGCCAGCGTGTCGCGCCGGATGTCCTCCAGCGAGAGCAGGCGTGTATCCAGCACCTCCCACCCTCGCTCCCGCGCCAGCTCCACCAGCCGCCGCGGCAGCTCGCGCGAGCCCCACTGCGTGATGATGTGCGTCGGCCGCGCTGCAAGCAGGGCCTCGTAGTCAAAGCCTTCCTGCGTGCCCACCACGGGCAGCGCGCGGTCCAGCACCATGTCGTGCCCGTGCCTCCCGACGACCAGCTCTTCCTGCTTCAGGTCGCGCACGATCACGCCAACCGCCGGGCTGTGCGCCACAACGCGCGGCCGGGACGCGGTCGCGGGCGCCGGAGCCGCGGGCTTGCGCTCGCACCCCGCCGCGAGGAGCGCCGCAATAAGCGCCGCCGCGCGCGCGAGCTTCATCCGCCACCCCCGACCGCGTGCGCGACATCCGCGTTCAAACCGTCGAGAATCGCCTTCGGATACAGCGGGAAGGGCCACGTCCGCTCGTGGACGATGCCCGCCACGCTCGTGTCCTGCGCGGCTTGCTCCGCTTCGAGCTTCAGCTCCCGCAGCCTGGGTTCATTTCTTTCGCGATATTCACGCAGGAAGGCCTGCAACGTCGCGAACGCATCGCGCGTGGCGTCCTTGCTCCCGGCCCGGCGCACCGCCTCGGCAAGCTCTCGCCGGCGGCGCTCGCCCGCTTCGTCTCCCAGCAGGGCGGGGCTATGGCGTGCCGCGTGCGCCCGCCACCGTGCCCGAGCGATTTCCTCCGGCGTGCGCACGCGCACATCGAAGGGCAGCCGCACCGTCGCCGTCACGACCGCTGTGGGCGCGAGGCTCACACCCGGCATCCACTCCGCGAACCAGCGCTCCGTGATGCGGTCGTACACGCCCCCGCCCATCCCGTGGATGAACAGGTCGCACGATGCGGAGCGCACCGCGGCGGTCATCAGCAGCGCCCGGGGCGAAAGCTCCTCCACCTTCAGCCCGTCCAGCTCGTCCGACCACACGGGCCGCCGCGGCTTTCCAGCGCCCTCAAGCCTCCACAGCGGAAGCTCCACACGCGAGCCCTCGACGCTCAGCGGCCGCACACGCGCCCTGGGCACGCTCGCCGCGGCTCGGTTGTACGCCGCAACGCACTTCGCCGGGTCGCGCCGGATCTCTTCCAGCAGCCGCGCGAAGGACTCATCGCGCCACAGCTCCGAGGCGTACACCACCCTGTCCGGCTTGCACCACGGCGCGAGCAGGTCGCCCAGGGCTTCCGTCACCTGTCGCGCGAGGCTCGCGGCGGAAGCGTGCGCTTTCAGCGCACGCCCGATCGCGTCCAGCCCCTCGCGCACGCACTCCAGCGCCGGCTCAGCTTCGCCCACGCCCCGCGTAGTTGCGGGAGGCAAAGCGCCGGTGGGCACGTCCCCGCCCCGCGCGCTCGCAGGCGGAAGCGTCCACTCGCTCCGCGTCAGCGCACCCTTCACGAGCCCTGGATACGGAATCTTCCACGCGGCGTTGGTGTCCTGATCCACCACCAGCCACGCCACTTTCGCACGCACGCCCTCGCGTTCCAGGCGCGTGCGCAGCGACTCCGCGGCGAGATACTTCGACATGATCCCGGGGTGCCAGAACTCCGCCTGATGCCCCGTCCAGATCCACGCCTCCGAGCCCCCACGCACGCGTTCGCGCACCAGGTTCAGCAGGCTTCCCGGCGGACCCTCGGGCGGTCCCGGCTCTACGCGCACGCCCTGACCCCCAGCCGCGTTCAACGCTTGCAGCATTCGTTCTTCAGCTCGCACTCACCGTTTCCGCCCAGACCCACGAGCGCCTCCCGCGGCAGCTTGTCCGCGTGCTTGGCAATTTCCCGATACAGCACGCGCCGGTAATGCGCCAGCCGCACCGTCGGGTCGTCCAGCGTCGCGCCGAACGTCCGGTTCAGATCGTTGTAGATCAGCCGCACCGGCAGCTCTCGCATCCGCAGCCCCGCCGCGGCGGCCTGCACCCAGAACTGCATCGGGAAGGCGTACCCCTTCACCGTCGGCCGCAGCTTCTTCAACGCCTCAACCCGGTACGCCTTGAAGCCGCAGAAGGCATCGGTCATCCGCGTGCCAAAGGCGCTGCCCAGGCGGCAGTTCAGCTCCGCCGTGATGGTCGCGTTGATCGCCCGCCGCTCCGGCGGGGGCCGGTCCTCGCCCTGGGAGGGCCGCAGGTAGCGCGAGCCGCTGATGATGTCCCACTGGTCCTCCTCCGCCGCTTCGACGAAAGAGGGGATCGCCGCGGGCTCGTGCTGCTCGTCACAGTCCATCGTGATGAGCCAGTCGAACCGTTCATGGATCGCGAATCGGAAAGCGTCCCGCAGCGAGCTGCCATACCCGCGGTTCTTCGCGTGCCGGATCATCTCGATGGGGTAATCGGGCAGGATCCGCGGCGTCTGATCCGTCGAGCCGTCGTCGATCACCAGCACGTCCGGGTTGTGCGCCAGAACCCGCTCCAGCACATGCCGGACGTACTTCTGCTCGTTGAACACCGGGATCGCCACAAGAGTGCGCATGCACAGACTCCTCGAACCTTGTTCCCCAAGGGTTCGTCGCCCCCCGCCGCTTGGATTGCACCATAGCACCGGCTCTTGAACACCGGCTCGCTGCCCGGCCCTCCCGCACAGACCCCGGTCATTCCTGATTCGCGCTTGCTTCCCCCGTCTCGGCGTTCGGGGTCTTCATCGCCTCCGACGGGAGCTTGGTCCGGGCCAGCGAGGTGTAAGCCGCGAAGCCGAAGGGCTCCTGGTCATCCTCGCTCTCGCTCTGCTGGGCCGCCTGCTTGCGGATCTGCTCCACGAGATCCTCGCTCAGCGAGTGGAAGGCCCGTATCTCATGCAGCGGCAGCGTGAAGACCTCGCCCCCCGGCGTGCGGATCTGGAACACGGTGCACTCCACGGCCATCGACAGCTGACGCTCCGTGTCGCTGGTGTCGATCCCGCACGCAAAGAGCGGGAAGACCGCCGCGATGGGCACGCGCTGGCCCAGTTGCGTGATGACCGCCAGCCGCCCGTCGAAGAGGTCCTCGTGCTCCTCGGCCTTTCCCGAGAGCCCCGCGGTGCTGATGACCGAAAGACTGGTCAGGATTTCGCGCATCACGTTCTGCCAGAACAGCTCGCGCGCAACCTGCACCCCCTCCATCGCTCGGGCCGAGTTCTGCTCCGGCTGCCGGATGATCGCGTCTTTCTTGAACATGGGGCATTCTTGGCCCTCTATCAGCCCCATCAGACCTGTCCGACCTGCAGAAAAAAAGAGGCCCGGGGCGATCGCCCCGGGCCTCGAAGGAACTGAACCTGTCCGTCCCGCTCAGGTGCTCTGCGCCTGCGCGGGCTCGCTGGGCTTGTCCTTGTCGGACTTCTTCTCCGCGGGTGCGGGCGCCGCTTCGCCGGCGGGCGGCGGGCCGGCCTGGAAGTAGAGGTGATCCTCGTCCTTCCCGTCGGCGTCCTTGCGGCGGGTGACGGTGATCGTCGCGGGGGCCTCGAAGGTGCCCTGCAGCAGCATCTCGCTGAGCGGGTCTTCGACGTACTGCCCGATGCTGCGGCGCAGCGGACGCGCGCCGTACTCGGGGTTGTACCCGCGCTCGATCAGGAAGTCCTTGGCCGCCTGATCCGCCTCCAGCGTGAAGCCGTTCTGCTTCAGGCGCTTGGCGAGCTTCCCGATCTCGTATTCCACGATCCGGGTCAGGTCGTCGCGCGTCAGCGGACGGAACACCACGATGTCGTCAAGCCGGTTGATGAACTCGGGGCGGAAGAACCGCTCGATCTCCTTCATCAGCACCTGCTTGATGTTCTCGTAGTCCGTCGCCTCGGTGCGCTTGCTGAACCCGAACCCGGCGCCGCCCTTGATGAGCTCCGCGCCCAGGTTGCTCGTCATGATCAGGATCGTGTTGCGGAAGTCCACGTTGCGGCCGAACGAGTCGGTCAGGCGGCCTTCCTCCATGATCTGGAGCAGCATGTTGAAGACGTCGGGGTGGGCCTTCTCCACCTCGTCCAGCAGGATGACCGCGTAGGGCCGCCGCCGGATGCGCTCGGTGAGCTGGCCGCCCTCTTCATACCCGACGTAGCCGGGGGGCGCGCCCACCAGGCGGGACACGTTGTGCTTCTCCATGTACTCGCTCATGTCCAGGTGGATGAGGGCGTCCTCGTCTCCGAACATGAACTCGGCGAGCGCCTTGCTCAGCAGCGTCTTGCCGACGCCCGAGGGGCCCACGAAGATGAAGCTGCCCATCGGTCGCTTCGGGTCCTTCAGGCCCGCGCGGGCGCGCCGGATCGCCTTGCTGATCGCCTTGATCGCTTCGTCCTGGCTGATCACCTTCTTGTGCAACTCGTTCTCGAGCTGCAGCAGGCGCTGCGCCTCGTCCTTCTCCAGACGCTTGAGCGGCACACCCGTCATCTTGGAGACCACCTCGGCGATGATCTCCTCGTCCACGACGCCGTCTGCCTCCTGGGCCTTGGCGCGCCACTCCTTCTGCATCTCGTCCTTCTTGCGGCGGAGCTGCTCCGCCTGATCGCGGAGCTCCGCGGCACGCTCGTAGTCGGCCGCCTTCACCGCCTCGTCCTTCTCGATCGACAGGCGCTCGATCTCCGCCTCGATCTCCGCCAGGTTCGGCGGCTTGGTCATGCTCTTGATCCGCACGCGGGCGCCCGCCTCGTCGATCACGTCGATCGACTTGTCGGGCTGCACGCGACCGGTGATGTACCGGCCCGACAGCTCCACCGCCGCCTTGATCGCCGCGTCGGTGATGTGCACCCGGTGGTGCGTCTCGTAACGGTCGCGCAGACCCTTGAGGATTTCGATGGTCTGCTCGTTGTTCGGCGGGTCCACGGTGATGGCCTGGAAGCGCCGCGCCAGCGCCGCGTCCTTCTCGATGTACTTGCGGTACTCGTCGAAGGTCGTCGCGCCGATGCACTGGATCTCGCCGCGGGCCAGCGCCGGCTTCAGCACGTTGGACGCGTCGATCGCGCCCTCGGCCCCGCCCGCGCCCACCAGCGTGTGCAGCTCGTCGATGAAGAGCATCACGTTCTTCGCGCGCCGGACCTCGTTCATGACCGCCTTGATGCGCTCCTCAAACTGCCCGCGGTACTTCGTCCCGGCGACCATCATCGCCAGGTCCAGCACCACCAGCCGCTTGTCCAGCAGGATCTCCGGCACGTCGCCTGCCACGATGCGCTGCGCCAGGCCCTCGACGATCGCCGTCTTGCCGACGCCCGCCTCGCCCAGCAGCACCGGGTTGTTCTTCGTGCGGCGGCACAGCACCTGCACCACGCGCTCGATCTCGGTCGCGCGCCCGATCACCGGGTCCAGCGCGCCCTCCTTCGCAAGCTCGGTCAGGTCGCGCCCGAAGCTGTCCAGCGCCGGGGTCTTGCTCTTGCCCTTCGCGGTGGCGGCGCCCGCGCTCGTCGGGGACGTGCCCGCGCTGGGGGCGCTCCCCAGGCCCGCGCCGGCGACCTCGCCGCCCTCGGACTGCTCGTTGCCCGCGCCCAGGAGGTTCAGCACCTCCTCGCGCACTTCCTCCAGCCGCAGGCCCAGGTTCAGCAGCACCTGCGCCGCCACGCCGTCGTGCTCGCGCAGCAGGCCCAGCAGAAGGTGCTCCGTCCCCACGTAGTTGTGGTTCAGGTTCCGCGCCTCTTCGATCGCGTACTCAATGACCTTCTTGGCCCGAGGCGTCTGGGGCAGCTTGCCCATCGTCACCATCTCGGGCCCGGCCTTCACCAGCTTCTCTACCTCCAGCCGCACGCGGCGAAGGTCCACGTCCAGGTTCCGGAGCACGTTCGCCCCGACCCCCGAACCTTCCTTCACCAGCCCGAGCAGAATGTGCTCGGTCCCGATGTACTCGTGGTTCAGCCGCTGGGCCTCCTGGTTCGCCAGGGCCATGACCTTGCGGGCTCGATCGGTGAAGCGTTCAAACATGTCTGGCTCCAAGGGGCCCCATGCCCCGGTTCGGTCCTCTCCATTCTTCGATGATTATCAGTCTTCAGGTTCGCTCACACCCTGTGGATTTGCCCTGAAGCGGATCCTCACCGACTCACGCCGCGGCTGTGCCGGACGCTCATCGGTCTATCGGAGCGAGAGCCGTGCCGATTGCCCAAACTTCATCACCACGCCCCAACCCGCGTTTTCAGCCCCGCAAGGGCGGTTCGACCCCGTCAGGCGCATGCCAACAGCTCCCCTTCCTGCCGGTTTGGCAGGGCGAGGCACACTTCGTCTGGCCGCGAGCGGCGCTGATTCACCTAAGCTCTTTCACCGGGAGGGATTAGGGCTTCTGGACCTCGCTCTGCGCCGGGGCCGGCTTCTTCCGCACCAGCGTGTACTCGGCGAAGCAGTCGTTCTCTAAGTCCATGGCACGCTCGCCCTTATCCCAATCCAGGGCCTCCCCCATGCGGCGCACGAAGGGCGAGTCGTCCTTGTTGTACTCGAGAATTTCGAACCCGGCCTTCTCCAGCATCTCGCGCGGGAAGGGGCACCGGCCGTCCGCCCAAGGGATGTATCCCTCCCCTTTGGGCTTCTGCTTGGGGCTGATGTTGTAGATCAGAAACAGGCCGCCGGGCTTGAGCGCCGCCGCGACCTTCTCCACGAACACCTCCGCCGGCACGCCCAGGTCCACCAGCAGGCGCGGGTCCACCGGCTCCTCCGGGTTGATGTACCCGTTCTTGAGCGTGTTCTTGCTGGTAATGAGGTCGTATTCCCCGCCCACCTTCTCGATCGCGTCCTGATCCTTGGGCCAGCGGCCGTGGACGAGCGTCAGCGTTCCCGGCGGGGGCTTGTCGTCCAGACCCTCGCCCTGCACGGTGCCGGTGTCCTCCGGGTCGCTGTACAGCGCCGCGAGCATCGGGTCCACGTCCACGCCCACCACGTACATGTTCCGGCTGGCCATGAGGCGCAGGTGCCCGATCGTGCCGTAGCCGAAGTCCATCACCTTCTTGCCCTGCAGCGAGCCGGGCATCGCCGCCGCGGCAAGGTCCAGCGCGCGGATGTACGCCATCGGCGTCCCGTACTTCGTGTAGTAGAAGCGGTAGTCGTCGAACTCGACCGCCCGCAGCTCCGCGCGCTGCTCCTCCGCCAGCTTGTCGTACTCCGCCTGCGAGAACCACCGCCCTTTGCCGTCGGTGTAGAGGGTGCGCGTGTCCGGCAGCGGCAGCCACGTCGTGTTCAGCAGCACCTTCCGGATCTCGATATTGCCGAACATCGGCATCAGCCGCGCCGCCTCGCGCCGGAGCACCTCCACCGCCTCGGGCGTGGGGGGCTGGGCCATCTCGACCGCCGCCTCCTTGGGCACGTCCGTCTGCCCCAGGACCGCGGCGGTGGGGGCCGCCACGCACAACAGGGCCGGCAACAGCAGCTGACGCATCATCATCCTCCTGTACTCACGCCGATGGTACCCGGACTTCTGCCCGGTATTCCTCTGGTATTCTCCCCAGCCATGTTCGCGCTGCTATTGATGATGCTGCCGGCGGCGCAACCCGCCGCCCAGCCCGGCGCGCAGCACGCCGCGCGCCTGCATCCCACGATGACCGAAGTTCTCTACGCCGTCCCCCGTGAGGGCGACGCCAACAAGGACGGCGTGCGTTCCGCCACGGGCGATGAGTTCATCGAGCTTGTCAACCCGCACTCCGTGCCCATCAACCTCAAGGGCTACCAGCTCCGCGACGCCAGGACCGGCCCCGGCGGCGAGCGCACTTCCTCCGAGAACGGCTTCCGCTTCACCTTCCCCGACCTCGTCCTCAAGCCCGGAGAGGTTGTGGTCGTCTTCAACGGCTTCGAAAGCTCGATCCCCGGCCCCGTCGGCACGCGCGAGGCAGCCGCGCCGAAGAACCCATCTTTCAACAACGCCTACGTCTTCACGGCGCAGGTGCAGTCCAAGTACGTCGCATTCGCCAACGACGGCGACTGCGTGACGCTCTACAGCCCCGACGCGACCGCGATTGAGTGCGTCTACTGGGGCGCGAAGCAGCAGCCCGACCCCGCCGCGGTTCAGCACAAGGCCCCCGAATCGCGGGGCAGTGTTCAGCGGGCCTCCGTCAAAGGCGAGTTCCTCCCGCACCAGAGCCTTCCCGGCCCGGCGGGCGATCTGCCCTTCAGCCCCGGCGTCTTCGAGATCACCCCTGAGAAGAAGTGACGACACAGGCGGGTAGCTCCACCGTCATGGTCGTTCCCTGCTTCCAGACCGACTCCAGCCCTACGGCGCCGCCCAGGGCCTTCACCGCGTGCTTCACGATCGCCAGGCCCAGCCCAGAGCCGCGCCGATGCTGAAAGCCGGTCCGCGCCGGGTCCACCTGGAAGAACCGCTCGAACACGCGCTTCTGCTGGTGGATCGGGATGCCGATCCCGCGGTCAATGACGCGCACCCGCATCCCCGTGTTGCCGTCTGAGCTGGGCAGGGCGCTCACCTCCACGCGCACCGTCGTCTGCGGGTACGCGAACTTCACCGCGTTGTCCACGAGGTTCCGCACCACCAGCCGCACCAGGCGCGGGTCGCTCCGCACACGCTGCACGCCATCCACGTTCATCGAGAGCGTCAGCTCCCGCTCTGCCGCGATGGGGCGCAGTTCTTCCTCGACATCCGCCAGCAGCTCCGGCAGGTCGAACTCCTCGACCTTCACCACGCCCTCGGGGGATTCGAGGCGGGAGAGCTCCAGCAGATCGGAGATCAGCTCCTCCAGCCGCCGCACGTTCCCCGCGATCATCTGCGTGAACTTCGTCCGCAGCGCGGGCTCCTCCCACGCGCCGTCCGCGAGCGTTTCAACCGCCGCGCGGATCGACGCCACGGGCGTTCGAAGCTCGTGGCTCGCGTTGGCGACGAAGTCCGTCTTGAGCTGCAGCGCCGTGGCAAGCTCCGTGATGTCGCGCAGCGACACCACCGCCCCCGCGCCGCCATGTCCTAAGCGCACCGGGGCCGCGCGCACCTGGTACACCCGCGTTCCCTCCGAGCGCTCGATCCGCACCTGCCCCGATGCCGCGCGTCCCGCCACCGCCTCCGCGTGGAGCGAGATCAGCCCCGCCTGCGTCACGAGGTCTTCGATCGACCGGCCCACCAGCCCTCCGGGTCCGCGCTGAAAGAACTCTTCCGCGCCACGGTTCGCCAGGAAGATCTCCCCGCTCGCGTGCGTGGCGAACATGGGCCAGGGCGAGGCTTCGAGCACGCCGCGGGCTTCGGCCAGTTCGGCCGCACGCCGCTCCGCTTCCTCCCGCGCCTCCGCCGCTTCGCGTTCTGCTTTAGACAGGTGGTCCTGCTGCGCGCGCAGGGCACGCTCCGCGCGGGTCGTCAGGTAGACCACCCCCGCGGCGCCCGCCGCCCCCGCGGCAATCACGCACGCGGCTTTACCCGCGCCCAGCCACGCCGCCGCGGCTCCGGCCGCCAGAGGGGCGACCGCCACGCTCCATCGAATCCAGGCATGAGGGAAGGATGCGGTCACGCGCCGGGCATCCTACGGGCTACTCGCCCTCCGTCTCGTCGAGCGTGGCGCGGTACCCCACGCCTCGGACCGTCCGGATCATCCCCGCGTAGCGTCCGAGCTTTTTTCGCACGGCGGTGATGTGCACGTCGATCGTCCGCTCCGTCACCGTCACCCCCGGCCCCATCGCCCGCGACATGAGCACCTGGCGGGAGAGCACCCGCCCCTCGGCGCCGATCAGCGAGCTGAGCAGCCGGAACTCCGTCAGCGTGAGGCGCAAAGGTTGCCCTTCGAGCGTCGCGTCGTGCGTCTGGAGGTCCACCGTCACCGGGCCGAGGGTGAGCACCTGACGCCCATCCGCAGGGCGCGATGCGCGCCGCAGCACCGCCTCCACACGCGCCAGCAGCACGCGCACGGAGAAGGGCTTGGTGACGAAGTCATCTGCTCCAGAGGCGAGACCCACAACTTGATCTGCCTCCGTTCCCTTCGCGGTGAGCATGACGATGGGCACGCGCGCGGTCTCCGGGTTGGCGCGGATGCGGGACGCGACCTCGGTCCCGGAAAGCTCCGGCAGCATCCAGTCCAGGATGATGAGGTCTGGGCGACGGTCGGAAATAGCCCGGAGAGCCCCCAGGCCGGTCGAGGCGGAGCCGACTTCGTAGCCCGCCTTGAGCAGGTTGTAGCTCACCAGATCGACGAGGTCTTTTTCGTCGTCCACAACCAGCACGTAGCGGGGTTCGAGCATGGCTCGCAAGTTCCGTAAGTAGTGATTCTGTAAGTGGTTAGTGTGTACTTATACCCTGTTCACCAGCCGCTTTGCAGAGAGCCTACGGGCCCAGTGGCAAGGGTGCCAGGCCGGTTGTGTTAGGATTTAGTTTAGATCGATTTGAAAAGACCTTCCGATAAAAGTTGAGCGTCCGGAGGTCGGACCGCCGAAAAACTTGGCCACAGGAGTTTGCGTTCGCTAATCGGCGTGGGTATAGTCCGACCCCGATTGGGGCGTCCAAACCAAGCTAGGCGAGCCCGAGCTCCTGTGGTTTGCGACGGTCGGTAGGTAGGAATCCCCCGGGGAGGCGCTCGGGGAGACGGTCAGGAGCGCAGCCCTGGGAACACACGGCAGCACACCCCTCTCACTGGACCCATCGGAAGTCAGGACCAAGGTACCGGGGATTCGTTCGAGCGAAAAGGCTTGTTGATCGTTCCGGGGGCGGAGCCCCCGATCAGTGGAAAGGCGGCGGCGGTGCCGCCGCGAATCGTGGGTCGTCCCAAGGCGGAGATTGCCCGGCGGCCGTTCAGAAGGATCACGTGTCAGCGAGTTGAGTTTTACGAAGGAGTCGATTAGATGCAGACCAAGATGCTTGTGATCGTCGCGGGTGCGGCGCTGGGCCTGTCGGCCAACGCGTTTGCACAGAACTCCAACCTGGACCAGAGCCGCGCGTACAACGCCGAGCTCATCGCGGACGCCAGCACCCGCGCCAGCCTGCTCGCGGGCGGCCCCGCCGGCAACGCGACCTACGCCGGCACCTTCGGCATCGGTGACAGCACCGGCGCGAACCGCCTGAACATCGGCGGCACCACCTGGCTCCGCTACAACGTCTCCCTCCGCGACAGCGACAGCGTCGGCGACGTGGATGACACCACCATCGGGTTCAACAACCCCACCAACCGCGTCCGCTTCTGGGGCAACGTCTGGGACAAGGACCTGACCTTCAAGATCCAAGGCAACTTCGGCGGCGAGTTCTCCGACTCGGGCATCTTCGGTCTCGAGGACGCCTACGCCATGTACACCTGGGACAACGGCTTCGCGGTGAAGTGGGGCCAGTTCCGCGGCCCGCTGACCCGCGAGTACAGCGTCGAGGATGAGTTCCAGCTCGCCGCCGACCGCTCCGTCGTCGGCCGTCTGTTCAGCCCCGGCTACACCCAGGGCGTCCAGTTCTCCTGGCAGTCCGACGCCTTCCGCTTCGTCGGCGGCTTCACCGACGGCGTGAACACCGGCAACACCGACTTCAACAGCTTCGGCGAGGCCGACATCGCCCTCAACGCCCGCTTCGACTGGAAGGTCATGGGCGGCTCCTGGGAGCGCTTCAACGACTTCACCAGCTTCCGCTCCGCCACGGACAACGGGCTGCTCATCGGCGCCGGCGTCTGGTGGCAGACCTCCGGCGAGACCGGCGGCACCGGCGGCAACGATGTTGACTCCTTCCTCTACACCGTCGACGCCTCGTGGGAGGGCCCCGGCTACAACGTGTCGGTCGCCGGCTACGGCGCTCACATCTCCCCCGAGATGGGCTCCGACCTCGACAACTTCGGCCTGGTCGTCCAGGGCGGTATCTTCGTGACCGAGCAGATCGAGCTCTACGGTCGCTACAGCCTCATCGCGTTCGATGACGATGCCGGCGCCGACCCCGCGACCCTCCACTTCGCCGAGCTCGGCATGAACTACTACATCTCCAAGGAGAGCCACGCGGCCAAGTTCACCGCGCAGATCGGCTACGCCTTCAACGACACCACCGCCCTCTTCGGCACGGGCGGCCTGCTCGGCGGCAACACCCGCAACGGCTTCCTCGGCGACTCCGAGAACGGTGAGATCGCCGTCACCGGCCAGATGCAGGTCTGCTGGTAATCCAGCGGCGTGATCCTTCGACCCCTTCGACCGGGCGTCCCCCCAGGGCGCCCGGTTTTTCTTTTTTGAATCACTCGCGTCCGTACGCGCACACCCGCGCGTGCCCTGTGATCTGCCTGCGCCCTTTGCGTTCGCCTCGCGCTCGGCGGTCGCCTACAGCAGCGTTCCGCGCAGAATCGCCACGCACGCCGCGAAGTAGATCACCACGCCCGCGATGTCCACGACGGTCGCCACGAAGGGTGCCGAGCTGGTCGCCGGGTCCAGGCCCACGCGCTTGAGGATGAAGGGCAGCATCGCCCCGATGATCGTGCCCCACAGCACCACGCCCAGCACCGCCACACCGATGCTCACGGCCATGAGGTGGTAGGCGTCCTGCACGCGCTGGCTCTCTTCCGTCACCGTGCCGTCGGCGCCCTTCTTCAGGAACCAGCCCAGCAGGCCCCAGAGGTGGATCCTCGCCACGCCGATCAGCCCCAGCGCCGCGCCGAGGATCAGGCCCACCAGCACCTCGCGCTTCAGCACCTGCAGCCAGTCCGCCAGCGTCACCTCGCCCACCGACAGCGAGCGGATCACCAGCGCCGTCGCCTGCGATCCGCTGTTGCCGCCGCCCGACACGATCATGGGCACGAAGGTGCTGAGCACCGCGGCTTTATCGATCTCGCTCTCAAACCCCTCCATCGCGAGCTGCGTGCCCATGCCGCCGACGAAGAGCAGCGCCAGCCACGTGAAGCGCTTCCGCGCCAGCTCCAGGATGCCCACGCTGATGTAGGGCTCTTCGAGGGCCTGCACGCCGCCCAGCCGTTGCATCTGCTCCGTGGCCTGCTGCTCGGCCACGTCGGCCACGTCGTCGGCGGTGACGATGCCCACCAGCACGCCGCGGGAGTCCACCACCGGCAGCGCCAGCCGGTCGTAGCGGCTCATGAGCTGCACGGCGACTTCCTGGGGCTGGTCGGCGCGCAGGTGGACGAAGGACTCGTTCATCAGCGATTCGACCGTCGCGTCGGGCGGGGCGAGCAGCACCTGGCGCAGGCGCAGGTCGTCCACCAGCCGGCCCTGGTCGTCCACGACATAGAGGACGTTGATCGTCTCGGCGTCGCGCCCGTGCTTGCGCACGTGGTCCAGCACCTGCGCCGCCGTCCACTCGCGCCGGATGCTCAGATAGTCGGGCGTCATCAGACGCCCCACGCTCCTCGCCGGATACCCCAGGATCGCCTGTGTTTCCCGGCGGCTCTCGGGGCTGAAGCTCGCCATCAGCCGCTGCGCGACTTCGGGCGGAAGCTCGTCGAGCAGGCGGGCGCGGTCGTCGGGGCTCATCGCCTCCACGACGTTCACCGCAGCCTCGGCTCCGAGCTTGGAGAGCAGTTCCTCCTGGAACTCCGGCGAGAAGTAGCTGAACACCAGGCCCGCGTCATCCCGCGGCAGGAACCGGAATCCCAGCGCCGCCTGTTCGGGGGTCAGCTCCGAGAGAATGTCCGCGACGTCCGCGTGCGGCAGCTCGTGCAGCACGCTCCGCAGTTCGCTGTACCGCCCCTCCAGGATCAGCTCCCGGACTTCGGGCTCGAGCAGTTGTGCCGTGGGATTAAACGTCACGCGTCCCACAGTACACCAAAGCCGCAGCCTCTGGACAACACCCGCGCCGGTAGCTGGCCCTATTCCTTCCGAGTTCGTAAGATCGCCGCGTGATGAAGCTCCCCGCCGACCAAGTCGCCCGTCTTCGCGCTGTCTATTCCGGGCAGACCGTCTGTGTCACCGGCGGCGCGGGCTTCATCGGCGGGCACCTCGTCGATGCACTGGTCTCCCTCGGCGCGAACATCAGCGTCATCGACGACCTTTCCAACTCCACCCTCGAGCACCTCGCCGGGCTCATCGAGCTGGAGCCCGAGCGCGTCCGCTTCACCCACGCCTCCATTCTGGACGACGACGCTCTCCTCGCCGCGGCGGAGGGGGCCAACGTCATCATGCACCTGGCGGCGATGGGGTCGGTCCCGCGCTCCATCGTCGAGCCCCAGCGCTGCTGGAGCGTGAACGCCACCGGCACCCTCCGCGTCCTGGAAGCCGCCCGCAAGGTGGGGGCGAAGCGGGTCGTCTTTGCCGCGTCTTCCTCCGCCTACGGCGATCAGCCGACGCTGCCCAAGGTCGAGACGCAGCCCACCTGCCCGCTCTCTCCCTATGCCGTGAGCAAGCTGGCGGGCGAGCAGCTTCTGTCCGTGTGGAACAAGTCCTACGGCCTGTCCACCGTCTCGCTGCGCTACTTCAACATCTTCGGGCCTCGCCAGTCCGCGGACTCGGCGTACGCCGCGGTGGTCGCGGCGTTCGCGAAGGCGCTGCTGGCGGGCGAGCAGCCCACCATTTACGGCGACGGCAGCCAGAGCCGCGACTTCACGTACGTGAGCAACGCCGTGCTGGCGACGCTCCTGGCGGGGGCGAGCCAGAACGAGCTTTCGGGCCAGGTCCTCAACGTGGGCACGGGGCGGCGCGTCACGGTCCTTGAGCTTGCCCAGCTCCTCGCCCAGCAGACCGGCCACCCGCACGTTCAGCCCATCTTCAAGCCCGAACGCCCCGGCGACGTCCGCCACTCCCTCGCCGACATCTCCGCGGCGAAGCAGCTCCTCGGCTACGAGCCCGTCACACGCCTCGAAGACGGCCTTGTTGAAACCGTCGAGTGGTACCGGCGGGCTTTCGCGGGAGCGTGAGAAGCTCAAAGCTGGGTCACGACATGAGGCTCAAAGGCGCGGCGGGCATTCCTTCGCCCGCTGGGTTGGTGGTCATCTTCTTGGCGAGCGAGAAGCTCACACGACGAAGAGCAACGTAGAAAATTGTGAACAGGTATCTTGCAACAGATGCGGATATCGAGTGCTTCCCCGCATGCTTCGCGGGGAACTGCGGCGCGTGCATTGGCGGTACCGGCATCGGGGCTGACTGCGACTGCGATGGCGACCCGGTACCGATGCTGATGTTGAGGCGTTTTTCCGTGCCCTTGCCGGATCGCAGGGAGAATGCGACTGCGACTAGACTTCTTCTCAGCGTGATTCGCCCTCTCCAGAACCTGTCCGCCCTGTGGCAGCTCTTCCGGCTGGCCGCGATTTCGGGCTTCCGGCTCAAGGGGCCTTATTGGACCTGGCGGATGCACACCGCGTTCGGTCGCGGCATGCCGTCCTCAAGGGCGGAACTCATCCGGTCGGTTCTTGAGTACGGCCGCTGGATCGCACGCATGAGACGCCTCTGATGCGCCGATGACGGCTGCCATGACAGCCGCGACAAACACAGAATCGACAGCCCTTGCACGCTTTCTCCCCGGCCTGGTGCTGGGCATCGTCCTGGGAAGCCTCGCCACCGTTTTCCTCACTCCCATCGCCCAGACGTGGGCGCGCCTGCCCGCAGACCCCGTTCCCGCGGCTCAGCGACAGGGTGTGCAGATCGCCTCGGATTCTCGGTGAAAACCCTGGGGCCGGTGGCCGATATCCTCTGGACGTCACCCGCCGGGAGCTCCAGACCATGCACGAGCAGCGCAAGCGCAACCCCTTTGTCTCGATGTTCATTCCGGGCCTGATCCTCGGCCTGCTGGTGGGGGGGTTCGCCGGTGCGGTTCTGACTCCGATCCTCGAACGCTGGGGCGAGCCTCCGGCGCCCACGCGCTCCACCCGCGGCGGGCATCGCGAAGCCGTTCCCGCCGAGCCCCAGGACCAGCCTGCGGCGCCGGAGCAGACGCCCCCGGCGCCCGAAGCGCCTCAAGCGCCGGAGCTGCCCGACGTGGCACCCGAGCCGGAGTAGGTGTCCGTACACTGCGGTCATGGACCCCGACCGCGCCCGCCGCGCTGCGCGCCTGTATGCCGAGACCGCCCGCCTGATGGGGGTGGACTTCGTACCGATGTACCGCGTCACCCAGGATGAGCCGGAAGTGCTCTCCCCAGAAGCGGTCGCCCAGGAGGAGCCCGCGCCGGCGGTGTCGGTCATTGAGGCCAAGCCCGAGCGGCCGGCGGATAAGCGTGCCGCGCTCGAAGCGCTCCGCGCCCGCTACGAGCAGGAGGCCCCGCACAAGAACTTCGTCACCGCGTTCACCAAGATCGTCTGGGGAGAGGGCGATCCAAACGCGCGGCTGGTCTTCATCGGCGAGGCCCCCGGCGAGGAAGAAGACCGCGAGGGGCGGCCCTTCGTCGGTCGCAGCGGCCAGCTCCTCAACAAGATGATCGAGGCGATGGGGCTGACCCGCGAATCGGTCTACATCTGCAACGTCCTCAAGACCCGCCCCCTCAACAACGCCACGCCCACCCCCAACGAGATCGAGGCCTGCGCCCCGTACCTCTATGAGCAGGTCGCCATCATCGACCCGGAGTGCATCGTCACGCTCGGCCTGCCCGCGGCGAAGGCGGTCCTCCGCTGCCCACCGACCGCCACGATGGGTTCCCTCCGCAGCCGCTGGGCGCAGATGACCCTGCCCAACGGCAAGAAGATCCCGGTCATGCCCACCTATCACCCCGCCTTCCTGCTCCGCAGCTACACGCCGGAGAACCGGCAGAAGGTGTGGTCCGACCTGCAGCAGGTCATGCAGCGGCTGGGGCTGAAGGTGAAGAGCCCCGCCTGAGCTATCCGGGGCACCGGGCAAAAAAGTCGGTGCGTCTGTACAAAAAAAATATGCGTCTGCATGCAACCTCGCCCCTGGTGGCCGCGAACAGTCTGCCGCGATCGGAAGGCCGATCCGCCCACAAGACCCCCACGAGACCCGGCGTTTGGCTCTGTTTCTGAGCGCCGGGTTTTTCGTTTTTGGCCTTGTTTTTTGGGGGTTAGCCCACCAGGCCTGCCAGGGACGCCAGCCCCAGCGGCTCGCGGCACCAGAAGGGCTCTCCCGCCCGCGTGCCGATCCGCGAGCCGAAGTACCGATCCCCGGCGGCTATCCACTCCGGCACATGAATATTCACTGGGTTTTCAGCGAACTGGGAGCGGTACGCGCCGATCGCCGCCATCTTGCGCTCCTGGGTGGAGCTGATGTCCATGATGAAGCTGGGGTCGGGGACGCGCCGCAGGTGCGAGCAGTAGTAGTAGAAGATCCACTTCGGGTAGATGGGGGGCTTGCCCCCGTCGCCGGGCAGGTCGAGCTTCGTGAGCTTGGCGTCGAAGCGTGCGTCCTCGGCGATGCGCGTCACGGCGAGATGGTCGGGGTGCGCGTCTTCCGGGTGGGGGATAAAGAGGATCTGCGCCTGGTGGGCGCGGATGACGCCGGCGACCTTGTGCCGGTTCTCGATCGTGTGCTCCACGCGCCGATTGGGCAGGTCCAGCAGGTGGCGGCGCACGCCGAGGGCCGCCGCGGCTTCCGCGGCTTCCTTGAGGCGCGTGGGCCGGTCGCCGCGGGGAGTGGGGCAGCCGTCGGTCACGTCCAGCAGCAGCACGTCGTGCCCCTGCGAGGCGAGGAGGGCGATGGTGCCGCCCATGCCCAGTTCCTGATCGTCGGGATGGGGGCCGATGACGAGGATGTTCATCGCTCGGGCACCCCGTTCACGACGACCAGCCCGATCAGCTCGGGCTGTCCTTCGGCGTCGGTGGTTTCGATCTGGGCGAGGACGAGGCGGTCGGGGGCTTCGGCGGCGAAGAACCCGCCGTGGCGGAAGGCGTCGCCGTGCTCGTCGCGGAACTCCTTCATGGAGAGCGTGAGCGTCTGGCCGACCTTCAGCTCGGGGATGGGTCGGGAGTAGCGTGCGTTGAGCCAGATGGTGGAGGGCCCGAAGGCGCGGGCGGTGGTGTTGGTCAGCTCGATGGTCGTGGTTTGGCGCACGACCTGGATGTTGACGTTGCCCTTCTGCGCGAGGCGGCCTGGGTAGGGCCGGGCGTAGTCCACCGGCCCCTGTGCTTGGCAGGCGGTGAGGAGGGCGAGCAGGAGGAGCAGCGCGGTGGTTTGCTTCACGCCTCTATAGTCCCAGCTATGGCCTGCGAGAGCAACAACGCCACCCCGCCGGGGCCAGCCGTGGCTCCGGGGGCCGAGGGGCTGGACCCGCGCCGGATCGCCGCGGAGGTTGCCCAGCGCGGGATGGACCCGCGGATCACCGCGCTGGTGCCGGGGTTTGATGCGCCGTTCTTCCAGGCGGGGCTGGCGGGGTACAGCGACGCGGCGATGCGGATCATTGCGCGCCGGCACGGATGCCCCTTCTGCGTCACCGAGGCGCTGCTGGACCGCACGCTGCTGGCGGGCGGGCGCGGCTTCGACAAGGCGGATCTGGGCGAGCTGCACGACAACATCCCCGGAGGCGAGGAGGATCACCCTCTCGCGGGGCAGATCATGGGCAGCGATCCGCGCGAGATGGCCGCGGCGGCGGTGAAGATGGTCGAGCAGAAGGCCCGCGGGGATAAGGAATACCGCAAGCTCGCGTATTCGGGCGATGAAGCCGCGGGCAAGCCGCGGGCGGAGGTTGCGCCAACCGAGCACGGCGGATTCGAGGTCATCGACGTCAACATGGCCTGCCCGGTGAAGAAGATCGAGAAAAAGGCCCGTGGCGGGCACTGGCTTGCGGAGCCCGACGGCGCCATCGCGATTCTGGAGGCGGTGCGCGAGGCGGTGCCCGCGTCGATCCCCTGCACGGTGAAGCTGCGGCGCGCCTTCGACGACACGCCGGAAATGGCGGAGAACTTCGACCGCATCCTGAGCGCGGCGTTCAGCATGGGCTACGCGTGGGCGACGGTGCACGCGCGCACGGTGAAGCAGAAGTACGTCGGCCCCAGCCGGTGGGACCTGCTGCGTGAGATCGTGCGGCGGCACCCGGAGCGGCCCATTTTCGGGTCGGGCGACGTCTGGAGCGCGGAGGACATCTTCCGGATGATCGCCTACACCGGCGTGAGCGGAGTGAGCGTGGCGCGCGGGTGCATCGGCAATCCGTGGGTGTTCCGGCAGGCGCGCCAGATGATGGCGGGCAACGCCCCCACGCCCCCGACGGTGGAGGAGCAGCGGGGGGTGCTGCGCCAGCACTTCGAGCTGTCATTGGCGGTGACGCGCCGGTTCCGTCACGGCGAGGACGCGACGAGCAAGATGATGCGCAAGTTCGGCATCCGCTTCGCGGCGCACCATCCGCGCGGCGAGGAAGTCCGTCGGCGCATGATCGCCGTCAGCAGCACCGCGGACTGGATGGCCGTGTTGGAAGAGTTCTACAGCGCCCCGGTCAGTTGCTCGACGGAGTGATGGGAGTGGCGCGGCCGTAGCCGCTGGCCGACCGGTAGGGCTGGGGGGCCGGCGTCGGGGCCGGCTTGGGGGGCTCGACGCGCTGGTGCGGAACGGGTGTCGCGGGGGCGGGAGGCGCAGTCCGCTGCTCTCGGAGCTGGTCGATGGAGCGGTCCAGCTTGCCGAGGATGGACTTGACCTGGTTGAACGCCTTTTCCGACGGACCCATAACGCACCTCCGGGACAACTATCGCTCTGCCTATCGGCGCTTCGGAGGCGGGACTTTCCTCGAGTTGCCGGATTATCTCCCCCAGATAGGCTGATGTGTATGCGCGCTCTCCTTCTGGCGTGTGTCGCTGTGGTTTTGTTGGCCGTTCCCGCCCTGGGGCAGCCTGGGAAAACCGGGGCGGTGATGCGGGTGGTGATCACCGGCAACCTTGAGGTCATGCGGGCGGCGGAGGAGCTGCGTCAGGCGCTGGCCGAGGCTCACCGGCAGCGGTGCGCGCTGGTGGTGGTGGAGCTGGGGGGCGATGAATCGCGCCTGGACGTCGTGGGACAGATGGTGCGACACGTCAAGGGGTCGCAGGTGCCGGTGGTGGCGTACCTGAACGACCGGGATGGGGTGGTGGGCGCGGGGGCGCTGGTGGTCGGGCTCGCGGCGGAGGAGTGCGTGGTCTCGCCGCGGATGAAGGTGCGCGGGAGGTGTGCGGGGCAGGCGGACCTTGTGCCCGATGAAGCCTCCGCGGGGGTGGTGATGGCGGACATCGGGATGGTGCTGCGGCCCCACGCCGCGGAGCGCGGGTGGAACGAGGAGGTTTTGGCCGGGCTGCTGAGCCCGTCGGGCGTGATGTGGTGCGCGTTCGAGGGCGATTCCTACAGCGTGGTGAGGGAGGAGCCCGAGGGCGAGAAGCTGGCGCTGGTGGTGGAGCGCGACGGAGTTCACGGGGCGGAGCTGGACGCCAAGGGACTGGTGCGACTGCGGCTGGCTTCGTCGATGCAGGAAGGGTGGGGCGCGGTGATGAGCCGGCGCGGGCTGATGCACGCGCCGCGGGTGGAGCGGACGATCAACGCCGACTTTGGAGCGAGCAGAGCGAGGGCGGAATCGCTCGTGATGACGGTGGATGAGGCGCTGGAGCGTGCCGCGGCGGTGCTGAAGCTGGCATGGCCGCCGACGCAGAGTGTGTCGCCGGCGAAGTATCGCGAAGCGGCGGAAAAGGGCGGGCGCGAGCTGGCCCACGCCTCCGGGGCGCTGCGTGAGCTGGAGGATCTGCTGGAGAAGTATCCGGAGGTGCTGCGCCGCCCAGCGCCTGGGCAGACGGCCGTGGCGGGCAGGCCGAGCACCTACGCGACGCGGTGGAGGACGATGGTGCAGTCCCGGCGCGACAAGCTGAGGAAGCTGGAGCAGACGGCGGAGCGCTTCGCGACGGTGCGAGGGGGGTGAAGAAAGCGAAACTCAAGCCGAAAGCGATCTGCCGATAGTGCGCTGGTCGTCGGACGAAAGCCCCTCGCTCTGGGAGGGGCTATGGGTCGGCAGGTTTCGTCAGCAGCTCCCTCCCGCCAGGACGCGGAAGAACGCCTCGATGTCCGCGTCGGTGCCGGAATCGCCGTCGTTGTCGAAGTCGGCGAGGCCGCAGGTGGGGCAGCAGTTGCCGGCCAGGCAGGCGAAGAAGGCTTCGATGTCGGCTTCGGTGCCGGCGTCGCCGTCGTTATCGAAGTCGGAGCTGCAGGTGAGGATGCAGGTCCGAAGCTCGGCGATCTTGTTGGAACGTATGCCGGACATCAAGCTGAAGTTGCCGGAGACGAAGATGGAGCGAGAGCCGTCGGCGTTGTGCGTGGCGGCGAAGGAGTTGATCGTGCCGTTGGTTGACCATTCAGGACGGGTTTCCCACGCGGCGCCGTTCCAGAAGTACAGCGCGTTGCCCGCGGCACACCAGAGCTGCGGACCGGAGCCGATGTTCAGGATGCGCAGGTCATAGACAGGGGTGTTGGGGGGAAGACCCGCCGAGGCGTCACGAAGAGTGGAGCCGTTCCAGGCGAAGATTCCTCCCCCGGGCTGGCCGGCAACGTACGGCGAAACCGCGAAGAAGAGTTCGGCGCCCATTCCCATGTCCGCGGCGAGCATGGTGCGGACTTGGCCGGACATTGGGAATGGAACCCACTCGTTTTCGACCCGATGAACGCAGAAGTATCCTGGTTCACCCGAAGCTCGCCCGGTCACAAACAGCTCGGTGCCGTTCGGCCCCTCATATGTTGCAAGTGCGAAGATCTCCGAGTTGATCGAGGGCGTCGGCTCGACATGAATCCATACGCCACCCTCCCGTCGCTTCAGACCGAGCGAGGAGGTCTGGAAGAGGGTCGGCACGCCGTTCATGACCACGTTCCAGTAGCGCACGGAGTAGCCCACCACATCGGGCATTAGGGAAACCCAGCCGCTGCCGTCGTTGTAGTAGGCGCGGGATGTGGTGCCGAGGAACAACGTCGGCTGGGGATCGTTCCACTGGGCGAGGGACAGTACCGGGAAGTTGAAGGTGGTTTGGGCGGCAGCGCCCGCGGTGTGCCGGCGGGTCCCGATGTATACGGCCGAGGGGTCGGTGACATCTTCAACAACGAAGTTCGAGGAGAAGCTGCCGAGCCCCGACTGCTCGATCGGGAGCCACCGGGAACCATCCCAGGAGGCGGCGCTGGAAATCTCTCGATCATCCACCTTGTCGAACGAGCCGATGGCGCAGAGTTCGCCGGAGTCGGGGAGTGTGACAAAGCAGTGAATATTGGTGTAGAGCGAGAGGATGCCACTGTGGAAGGTGCCGGGAAGATCGGTCCAGACGCCGTCCTGATAGAGCCGAACCATCTTGGGGCCGTTGTACGCGTACTCGCCGACGACCACGGCAACCGCCGGTCCGGTCGGCGTTTCAAAGGGCGCGATGGCGCTGGCGCCGATGGATGAGCCCGGCTGGATCGGGGGCGTCGGAATGACCTGCCACACGCCGTCCACAAGCTGGGCAAGCGCGGAGGGTTCGGACTGCTCGGGGCCGAACAACGTACCGGCGAGGAACAGCCGAGGCCCGTCGGGCGTGGGGAGCACGGCGAACGAAGTAAATCGCGAATCGGGAGAGCCGACGAGGCCGGGGAAGTAGGTCCAGCTCGTGCCGTCGTACGCCGCGACGCCGACAACTCTTTCGTCGCCCCAGAAGCCGTGAGCGGCTATGTAGAGCTTGGGGCCTGAGCCGTCGTCGAAGTACGCGATCGCGCGCAGGCCCTGGATGTTTGGATCGATCGGGAATGAATCGAACGCGGGCATCGTCACGTAGCTCCATGTGGAGCCGTCCCAGTGACGCAGCAAAGGAGTTGGGCCCTCTCCAATGACATACAGGCATGTGCCGTTCGGGCCTTCGTACGCCACCATGCCGCGGAGATAGCTGAACGAAGGCAGTTGGTTGCCGACGGGAGTCCACGTCTGTCCGTCGAACATCGCGACGTCAGTGGGGGTCTGGCTTCCCGGGATCGCCGTGAATGTTCCCGCGGCGTAGAGCCTCTGGCCCTGGGGCGTGTTCGCCACGGCCAGCGCACGCACGGGAAAGGTGAAACCATGCACGGCGTGCCAGCGCCCGTCCCGGAAGATATGGAGGTTGGCCGATCCCTCATCAGTGACGTTGCCGACGCCGCCTACGTAAATGACGGGCCCGGTGCCGTCATCAAAAACCGCCGCGCACCTGAAGGAACCCTCGTAGAGCGAAAAGGAGGGAGTTCCGTATGAAAGAGTGCTGTAGTGATAGCCGGGCACGGGCTCGAGCGGGCAGGGCTGGGCGGAAAGCGGGCGTGCGAAAAGCGCGAGCAGCACAGCGGACAGGGCGACCAATCTCATATGCAGCCTTCCTTTTTCCGAAGCCCTCCCGCGGATCGGTGGGGGATACCGCTCAGGCAAAAGAAGGTTGCGGATTCGGTTGTGATTCCCGGCTCGCTCCGACGGGCGTTCACGCCGGCGGCGCGGCTGCGGCGTCGGCGCGCATAAAGAGGATTTCGCCCTTGGAGACGCGCTGGCCGGGCTTGAGGGAGTGGGGGCCGGCGAACTCGGCGAGGGTGGAAAGGTCCACGTTCGGCGCGGGCTCGCAGTTCCAGGTCTTCCACAGCGCTGCCATCTTGGTGGGAATGGCGGGCGCGAGGAGCAGGCTCGCGATGCGGATGGCCTCGGCGCAGTGGTAGAGGATCTGTCCCAGCCCTTCCCGGCTGGCCTCGCCCTTGTCCACGAGCTTGGCGAGCGCGAAGGGACGCGTGGCGTTGATGTAAATGTCCACCTGGCGCACCAGGTCCACGGCATGGCCCAGGGCGCGCGCGATGTCGCACTCGTTCACCGCGGCGATGGTGTCCGCCACGGCCTTGCGCGTGTAGGTCGGCCAGTCGAAGACGTGCTGGATCGTCTCGCCGTTCGCGAGCGATTCGGTCGCTTCGTGCGTGAGTTTGCCCTGGTGGTCGGGCACCTGGCCGCCGAAGTACTTGTCGATCATGTTGCCCACGCGGCTGGCGCAGTTGCCGATGCCGTTGGCAAGGTCGGCGTTGTAGACCTCGACGAACTTGGCGTGGCTGAAGTCGGCGTCGGTGGCGCCGATGGGGCCCTGAGTGAGCAGATACCAGCGCAGGGCGTCCACGCCGACGGGCAGCCTGTCCTTGTTGGGGGCCCAGGCGCAGTACGCGCGGATGGTTTCCAGGTCGATGAAGTTGCCCAGGCTCTTGGACATCTTCTTGCCGTCGCGCGTGTAGTGGCTGTGGGCGTAGATCAGCCGCGGGAGGGGCTCGCCCAACGCGTGCAGCATCGCGGGCCAGATCACCGCGTGGAACCACAGAATTTCCTTGCCCATCAGGTGCACCGCAGGCGGCCAGAGATGGCGGCGCTCGGGCGTGTCCACGGCTGACAGGTAGTTGAAGAGGGCGTCGATCCAGACGTAGATGCGGTGCCCGTCGTCGCCGGGCATGCGGATGCCGAACTGGGTGGCGGGGTCGTCGGTGACGGGGCGCGTGATGGGGACATCCTGCAGGCCGTCGCGGAGACGGCCGAGCACTTCGTTGCGGCGCGCCTCGGGCTCGATGCGGATGGTGCCGTCGTTGATGGCCTGCTCGAGCCAGCCCTGGTACTTGCTGAGCTTGAAGTAGTAGTTGGGCTCCTTGCGGCGGACGAGGGGCTTGCCGTTGGCAGAGAGGTAGTTCTGTTCCTTGGCCTTGGTCTCGGTGACGTAGGCCTCCTCGTTGACGTCGTACCAGCCCTCGTACTCGCCGCGGGCGATGTCGCCGGTCTTGAGCAGGCGCGCGAGGTACTCGGAAACGCGGCTCTTGTGGCGATCCTGGGTGGTGCGGATGAAGTCGTCGAAGGAGAAGTTCAGCTCGCGGAAGACGGACTGGAACGCGCCGGAGTTCCGGTCCGCCCAGGCGATGGGCGTGAGGTTGTGCTCCGCGGCGGTGGTGACGACCTTCTCGGCGTGCTCGTCGGTGCCGGTGAGCATGAAGACGTATGGGGCGGACTCGGCGGAGCCGTTGAGGGGCAGGCCCCGGGAGAGGCGGTGGAAGCGGGCGAGATAGTCGGCGAGGAGCGTGGTGTAGCAGTGGCCGATGTGGGGCCGGTCGTTGACGTAGTAAATGGGGGTGGTGACGTAGAACGGGCTGGGCATGGAGAAGTCTAGTGGTTCAGCGGGGGGCCGGTTTTGGCCGGGTGGGGGGCAGTGGGCTTAAGAAAGCCTGACTGCGGCTGGCTATGAGCGGGCAGTTACAGAGGGGACGGCGACGCGGTCATGCCAAGTAAAAGGAGTCGCGCAAGAGTCTTTGAGACCTCAATGGTCTATGCGCCGGGTTGACCATCCGCAAGGTGTCGCGGGTCTCAAGCAAATGAATGTTTGATTCAGATCCTTCGCACCATTCTTCGGTGCTGCCCGAACCGTCGATGGATGTCCCAGGGAGATTGAGCGTCTTCCGGCACCTGCTTGTGCGCCGGGCGTTCGGACGGGCCGCCTCCCGGCGGCGTATCGAATCGGCTGCCGCGTGCGTCATCCCTTCATCCGCTCGTCCCCTCACCCCCTCCCTGAGACTCCGATCCCCCGCTGTCCGGGTTAAGAGTGCTTAGGGAGCCGTCCCGTATAATGGAAGGAACGCAGGGAGGTGTGTCATGGGCGGCAAGTCCCGGGTTGGCAGGGCGTTAGCGGCGGGGGCAGTGCTGGTGCTGGCGTCCGCGGCGGGGGCTCAGACGGCCCTTGGCGACGGACGCGGGCTGGAACGCGACCACCGCGTCGGGGGGACGGGGAACACGCCGCGGAAGGACTTCATGGCCGAGGTGCGGGCGCGCAACGCGCTGGTGACGGGGAACGTCGGCGGCGGTGCGTCGCTGCGGATCAACCCTGGGTACACAGCGCCGGATGAGTTCCGCGGCCAGCTCGGGAGCGATGACCTCTTCCGCTTCCGGCGCGACTCGATCCAGTCGGCGGTGGGGTATCGCGGGACGCAGGGGTTGCAGTATCAGTCTGCGTACACGATCGGAGGCGTGGGGCCGGTGGTGACGCGCCTGGATTCCTACGGCGCGGCGGGGGACCTGCCGCGGGCGGGGTACGTGCAGCGGCGTGATACGTCCGGCGTCGGTGTGCGGGACAACGTGTACGCGCCGCAGCGCATGGACACGCGCGGCGAGCTGCTGGAGCGGGAGCTTTCTCCCGTGGGGACGCTGCGCTCGACGGGCGCGTTCCAGTCCACGATGGGACTCGCGCCCGCGCTGGTGGCCGAGCAGCAGACGGAGCGCGGCAGGGAGCGCGTGGTGGCGTCGAGCCTGCTGGGCCTGCGTGTGGATGTGGAGGAGCTGCGGGACGATCAGCTCACCGCGCGGGAGCTGGCGGAAAAGCCGCGGATGGAGCGGCAGGGCGCGGTGACGGGGCCGGACTTCGGTGAGCGCGGGCCGTCGCTGTCGGCGAACCAGCGCGGGATGAGGACGGCTTACGACGACCTTCGCGTGCGGCTGGAGATGCTCGCGCCGCGTGAGCGGCCCGAGCGCACGGAGCAGCGGCGGGAGGCGCAGCCCGCGGAAGAGCCGAAGCAGAACGTGCCCGTGTGGGAGGAGCGAATCCGCGAGCTGCGCGAGCAGATCGAGCGTCAGCAGCAGGAGGACGCGGCGAACGGGCGCGGGCTGCGTCCGCCGGGAACGATCCGCGATCCGATGGAGGCGCGGGAGGAGCTGCGCAAGGCGCGGGAGCGGCGTCTGGCCCGCGAGGAGGAGCGCAAGAAGCGTCTGGCGGGGATGGACACCGAGACGATCGAGATGATCAAGAAGGCGGGGGGCGAAGCCACGTCGTACACGCAGGGGACGCCGGGGTCGCTCTTCGACGTTCACGTGCGCGCGGGCGAGGAAGCGTTGGCGCGCGGGCAGTACTTCGACGCCGAGGAGCGCTTCGCGCGGGCGCTGGCGATGCGTCCCGGCGACGTGACCGTCATGGCGGCACGGATGAATGCGCAGATCGGCGCGGGGCTGTACCTCTCCGCGGCGGTGAACCTGCGGCAGCTTCTGGAGATGCACCCGGAGGTGATCGGGGTGCGCTACACCGGGCGGACGATGCCCTCGAAGGAGCGGCTGAAGAATCTGGTCGTGGAGCTGCGGGCGTCGCTGGCGAAGGCCGCGGCGTCGCAGGCGCCGGTGCCGGAAGAGTCGGCGCTGCTGCTGGCATACATTGGATTCCAGACCCGCGATCTCAGCGCCGTGCGTGATGGTCTGGAGGCGCTGACCCGGACGGAGCGGGGGGCGACGGACCCGCTGCTGCCGGTGCTGCGACGGGTGTGGCTCGAGGAGAACGTCGGGAAGTAAGAGGGGGCGCGAGGGAGCATGTCAGGGGAGACGGGGCAGGGCGAGGGGGTGGCCGCGCTGGGGCGCGTCAACGCGCTCGAGTCGGTGCCTGCGCCCTTCGGGGCGGGCGGCCCCGTCACCATCACCGAGTTCCTGACGGACGGCTCTCTGGCGGCGCTGTGCGCGGAGCTTTCCCGCCTGACGGGCGTGCCCGTGGAGCTGCGCGATCCCGTGGGGCGGCTGATCGTGGGGGCGGGGCCGCCGGGGCCGGGGAACTGGAGGGTGATCGAAACCGGCGCCGCGCCGCCGCAGGAGACGGCGACCTCCTTCCCGCTGACCGTCGGCGGGCGCGCCATCGGCTGGCTGATGGTGGGGGAGGGCGAGCCCCGCCTGGGCGAGAACGCGCGCACGCGGCTGGAATCGGCGCTCTCGCTGCTGGCGCGCACGACCACGGAGCTGGTGCAGCACGAAGTGGAGCTGCGGCACCGCGTGAAGGAAGTCGCGGCGCTCACGAGGATCAGCTCGATGCTGGTGCGCGCGGCGGGCCCGGACCACGTCCTGCAGGTGGTGCTGGATTCGGCGCTGGACCTGCTGGAGATGGACGCGGGCTCGATCGTCCTGCTGCACGAGGACGCGGACGGACTGCACAAGGACAGCGAGGACGACCTGGAGCTGAAGGCCTCCCGCGGCCTGTCGCAGGAGTGGCTCACCAGCCCGCTGCCGCTGAGCAAGGACCGGCTCTTCGACCGCCAGGCAATGGCGGGTGAGCTGGTGATCGTCGAGGACATCGCCAACGACCCGCGGATTCTGATTCCCGACCGCGCGGAGGCGGAGGGGCTGCGCGCGGCGATTCACGTCGGGATGGTCTTCAAGAACCGTCCGCAGGGCGTGATCCGGCTGTATTCGCGGCGCGTGCGCGGGTTTGACGAGAGCGAGCGGCGGCTGCTGCGCTCGCTGGCGGAGCAGGCCGCGGCGGCGCTGGAGCAGGCGCGGCTGCTGAAGTTCGAGCAGGACGAGCAGCGCGTGCAGCGGCAGCTGCAGCTCGCGGCGGACGTGCAGCGTCGGATGCTGCCGCGGAAGGTGCCCGCGGTGCCGGGCCTGGAGATGGCGGCGAGCTACACGCCGAGCTTCGAGCTGGGCGGGGACTTCTACGACTTCATCGACCTGTCCGGCCACCTGGGGATGGTGGTGGGGGACGTGGTGGGGAAGGGGATGGCGGCGGCGCTGCTGATGGCGTCGGTGCGTGCCTCTCTGCGGGCACACGTGCAGGAGGTGTACGACCTGGACGAGGTGGTGTCGCGCGTGAACGCGGCGTTGTGCCAGGATACGCGCGACAACGAGTTCGCGTCCTTGTGGTACGGGGTGATCAACCCGCAGATGCTGCGGCTGACGTACTGCTCGGCGGGGCACGAGCCTCCGCTGGTGGTCCGGCCGGGGCCGGGCGGCGCTGAGATCACGGAGCTGCACGTGGGCGGGATGGTGGTGGGGATCGACCCAACGCAGACGTACCAGCGCGCGGTGTTCGACCTCAAGCACGGCGACTACGTGGTGGCGTACACGGACGGGCTGGTGGACGCGACGAACTTCGAGGGCCAGCGCTTCGGCAAGAAGCGCGTGCGCGAGGCGCTGCTCAGCGCGCTGGCGGAGAAGCCGGGGTGCACGGCGGCGGAGCTGATCGAGAAGCTGCTGTGGCACGTGCGGCAGTTCACGGGCCTGAGCCCGCGGCCGGATGACCTGACGGTGATTGCGGTGAGGGTGGTGTAGCGCGGTGATTTTGATAGAAGTGGCACGGATGACAATGCCGCCGCGGAAGAGGATGAGGCAGGGTCAATACTTTGTGAAGTAGACCGTCGGCAGGCGGGCACGCGCTGCACGAATGAAGGCGAGCAGCCCCATTAGGTACTCACAGTCTCGACTTCCCCAGCACCTTCGCGATGTCGAAGTCGATGAAGTCGGCGTGGTGGAAGATCCAGCTTTCGATGGTGCGGTCGACCTTGTCGCCCTCGTGGCTGTGGGTGGCGACGATGTGCATGACCTCGGGCGGGATGCCGTGCTTGTAGCAGAGGGCGACGCCGCTGAAGGGGTGGCGGAGCAGGTCGCCGAAGCGGCCCTTCACCACCGCGCCGCTCGCGTTCTTGTCGAACTCCAGCAGCTTGCCCACGTCGGCGAGGAGCGAGCCCGCGATGAGGTGGTCGAGGTTGACGGGCACGCGGTCGCCGAAGACTTCCTTGAGCACTCCCGCGATGGCGATGCACTGCTTGCAGCAGGAGTTGAGGTGCTCGATGAAGCGCATGTCGATCTTGCCCGCCAGCAGCGTGAAGGGAATGGCGCGCAGCTCGTCGAAGGTCCAGCCCCGGCCTCCGCAGCCGGTGGTGAGGGCCTCGTTCCAGACCGCGGCGACCTTGTCGCGCAGGGCCGCGTCCTTGATGTCCATGAGGTTGGGGAACAGGGTGGCGATGTCGGCGGTGGTGTACGTGGTGGGCATGGCGTCCAGCATAACACCGTGGTAGGCCGGCTCAGCCCTCCCGGTGCAGGTTGATGGTCTCGCTCCTGCCGCAGTCGGGGCCGCCGTAGCGCTAGAGGGCGGTGGAGCCCTTGGGGAAGGTGTGCTTCTCGAGGACGGGGGCGACGGCGTCGAAGAGGCGGTCGGCGTCGGGGCCGTAGATGTAGATGACGCACCGGTGGCCGCCGAACTCTTCGCCGTCGAGCTCGCCGGCCTCCTCGGATTCGAGGGCTTCGGTGAGCTCGTCCTGGAGCTCGCGGTAGGTGTGGAGCTCTTCCTAGGAGGGGAACTCGTTGGGGAGGGGGAAGGTGAGGAGGAGGGCGTGCTCCTCGGGCCCGCCCGGCTGGGGGTTGGGTTGCTTGTCGCCGAAGAAGCGGGAGAAGAAGCCCATGATCACACCTCCACAGGCTCGAACGCGACGCGGTCCTCGACGATGCGGGCGAAGTAGGCGGAGATGTTGGAGAGGCCGGTGACCTTGTGCGCGAAGGCGGCGGCGCGGACGAGGTCGGCGCGCTGGACCAGCTCCATGCGCGGATCCTTCAGCTCGAGGCGGCCGGCGTAGAAGGCGCAGCCGCTGTGCTGGATGAGCACGAGGCGGTTGAGCTTGTGCTCGGCGATGAGGAAGTTGAGCTCATCGACGACGCCCTGCTGCTCGAGGGTGGCCTGGGGGTGGGCGGCGAGGCACGCGGGGCCGCCGGGGAGGGCGAGGCGGTCGTAGCGGGGGAGGTTGAGGCCGTTCTGGAGGAAGTCGTCGAAGTGCTCGCCGATGCGGCCGTCGGAGCAGTAGATCGCCGCGGCGTGGATGCGGGCGCGCTCGTAGGGCAGGCGGCTCTCGTAGGGCTTGGGCACGGGCGGAGGATACAGGAAGCGAGGCGTCAGTCAACGGGCGGGAGGCCCTGGAGGGCGCGGAGGAGCATGACCTGGCCCAGGTGGTAGCTGTCGTGCAGGAGGAACTCGGCGAGGCGGTCGGAATCCCTGGCGGGGTCGGCGATGACGGCGCGGCAATCCTCGTGCGTCCGCCGCAGGCGGTCCAGGGTCTTGCGCCATTCCTCGTGCGTGGGCGCGGGCGGAGGGGCGAAGTTGAGAGCGGCCATGTCCTCGCGGCTGGGGCCGGGGCGGCCGTCGATCTTCGTCAGGATGTACTCCCGCCACGCGCAGACGTGGTTGATGTTCTGCCAGATGGAGTGGCGGCCCGGTCCGGGCGACCAGTCGGCCTGCGCGGGGGTGAGGTCCGCGACGGCCCTGGTCCAGGGGGTGAAGGGGCCGCCCTTGTCCCAGGTTTCATCCCACAGCTTCAGCAGCAGCGTGCGATCCATGATGGGCTCCCAGAAACTCTTCGCGGGTGATGCCGTACACACCGCAGTCCTCGTAGCGGTCCCAGCGCTTGAGGTGCTGGCGCAGCACACCCTCGTGACGCATGCCGAGCTTTTCAAGCACGCGCCCGGAGGCCGGGTTGCGCAGAAAGTAGTGGGCGGTGATCTTGTTGAGCCCCAGCTTGCCGAAGCCCAGGCCGATCATGGCGCGGGCGGCCTCCGTCGCGTAGCCCCGGTTCCAGAAGGTGCGGCCGATCCAATAGCCCAGGTCCGCGCGGTCGTGCAGGGGCTCGGGGGCGAGGCCCACCGCGCCGATGAGCTGCCCAGTGGCGGTGATCGTGACCGCGGCGATGGGCCGGTCGGGCTCCGCCTCCAGCATGGAGAGGAAAGCATCGGCGTCGGTCAGTGTGTAGGGATGGGGGATGCGGCAGGTGGTGTCCGCGATGGCGAAGTCGCCGATCAGCGGCAGCATCGGCTCGGCGTCGGAGCGCTGGAAGGGGCGGAGGGTGAGGCGTTGTGTGCGCACCGGAAGCACGCGGGGAGTGTAAGAGCCGGTCCGCGGCGGGCGGGAGCGTTATATGGGGGTTCGAGCCAGGGTTTTCCGTCCCGTGCCTGGGTTGGAGGGCTTTCATCACCCAACTTTCCGCCCAGATGTTTTCTCGCCGCGTCGTGATCCGCAGATAACACGCGTCGTCAACGAAAAAGGCGGGCCGCTGGTGCCGCCCGCCTTTCCATAAGCCCAACTTGTAATGGCGTTTACCGCGCGCCGGCCTTGACGCGCTTGCCGGTCGGCTTGAACGTCGGGATGCCGGCGTCCTTGCCGTACATGTCGGCGAAGCGGAAGCCCTTGCGGGCCCTCCAGGCGCGCCGGTGGAAGGCGTCGCTGGCCAGCAGCGGGAAGAGCGCCGTCAGCTCGCCGTAGACCATCTGCTCGTGGACCACGTCCACCTTGCCCCAGGAGCAGGCCTCGCGGAGCGTGGAGCCGGAGAGCGCGCCGTCGCGCGAGTCGGCGACGGTGAGCTGGATGGCGTACTTGTGCATACCGATGTCGCCGCGGGCGCGGCCGCCCTTGCGCTCGTTCAGCAGCTCCGCCGCGACGACGATGTCCTGCGCGAAGTTCTTCGGCACGCCGCCGCCGAGCATCAGCAGGCCGGTGTCGCGGCAGGCGAGCTTGATGTCCGTCAGCTCGCGGAAGTCCTTGCCCGAGTCGAAGGCGACCTGGCCGCGGCCCTCCTCGATCGCCTCGGTCTGCTGCAGGACGATGCCGAAGCCCGCGGAGCAGTCGGAGAAGGCGGGGACGAAGATCGGGACGCGCTTCAGGTACGCGGTCTTGACGATGGACTCGTTCTTCGCGAAGCGTGGGTTGTTGGCGAGGTACGCGCCCATCGCCTCGATGAACTCGCGGCTGGAGTAGGCGCCGGGCTCGAACTGGTCGAAGATCTCCTTGGTGCGCGCGTCGCACTCGCGCAGGTCTTCCTCGTCGATGTAGGTGTCGTAGATGCGGTCGATCATGAGGTTCCGCAGCGTCATGTCATCGACGGGCGGGGCCTCGGGGCTGCCGGGGGCGATGTAGTGCTTGAAGCCCAGGCCCTCGAAGAAGTCCTGGTCCACGATGTTCGCGCCGGTGGACACGATGGCGTCCACCATGTTGTTCTCGATCAGGGTGATGATGGCCTTCTTGAGCCCGGCGGAGATGAGCGACCCGGCGAGGGTCAGGATCACCGCGCACTCCCTGTCCGCGAGCATCATGGAGTAGATGTCCGCAGCGTTCGCCAGGGTGCGGCTGGAGTACGCCATCTTGCGGTAGCTGTTGATGATGGGGCGGGCGTCGAAGGAGGTGATGTCGATGTGGCGGACGGGGTTGGAGAGGAGCTCTTTCTTGGTCCACTTGCTCATGGAGGGCCTCCGTAGTGGCGCAGGGCAGCGCCGGGTTGGTCAGCCATCCCCCCTGGCTGCAGACATGGTGTGGAACGCACGGGCCGGGCGGGGGTGGCGCTCGCGGCGATCGTGCGGGGAAAGTATACGAGGCGAACTCGCGTAAGTTTGCACGCAGGGCCGGTTAAGCGCGGAATTCATCGCTTGGGTAAACTCGCCATAAAGAAAGGAGGTTTCGGCATGAAACTGTTGCTTGCAGTTGTCTGCGTGCTGGGGCTGGCGGGCTGCGCCGGGGTCGATCAGCGGATGACGCGTTTGACGTACATGCCGACCAAAGCCGCGGCACAGACCACCGGCCCGCTGGTGGCGGTGGCGATGCCCGCGGAGGGGCACGGCCTGCCGACCAACGCGGGGGGCGAGCCGATCGTAGCGGACGTGGTGGACAGCCGCGGAAAGCGCAAGGCGGGCGTCGTCCTGGTTGAGCCGATGGCCCCGTGGGTGGGCAACGCGCTCACGGCGGAGCTACGCGCCGCGGGGGTGAACGCCGGGCTGGGGCTGGAGGCCAAGGAGGGCAGGCCGCTGATCAAGACGGAGATCGCCCAGCTCAAGAACGAGAGCAAGACGCAGTGGTCAAGCGTCGCCGTGACGAGCACGATCCGGCTGGAGTTCACCGTGGAGCGCGAAGGGGCCGAGGTCGGGCGGACGGAAGCGGTCGGCACGGCGAAAGTGGAGCGTGCCGGCGAGTTCAAGGACGTGGTGCACGACGCGATGGAGCGGGCGCTGCGGGATGCGCTGATGAAGGCCGTGCCGCGGCTGAAGGAGATGGTGGGCGTCAGTCAGCCTTGAGCATGCCCGCGTGGGCGGAGTTGTTCGCGGCGAGGAAGGTGTCGGCGTCGGCGAGCGCTCCTTCGAGGATCGCCGCGGCCTGCGCCCACGCCTGGGCACGCTCGGAGACGGGCAGCTCCATCACGGCGGTGAGGGCCTCGTCGGCGCGCTGAAGCTCCTCAAGCACACGCGCAGCTTCCGGGTTGGGTTCGGGAAGGCGGGCCAGGACGTCCTGAACGGAGAGCACCCGACGCGAGAAGTCCCACGCGGCGAGTTCCGCGCGCTCGGCCTCAAGGCCCGAGGGGTTGTTCTTCAGCGTTTCCGCGGCGAGCGTCCCGGCCTGACGGGCCTCATGAATGCGCAGCGTGAGGCGTTCGTTCAGATCGCCCGCGAGTGTCTTGCCCGCGCGATGATAAACGGAGTTGGTGCAACCCGTTGCAACAACAAGGCATGCTAAGGCAAACGTCAACAAAGCACGGTGAACAACGGAGAAGGTGAGCATCCTTTTTCCTTTCCGGTCACGGACTTGGGTGTATTAATCATTAGTACGTACTACAACAACCCGTCCAAAGCAAGGGGGGGAGGGGAAAGGAGGACGCGATGGCGCGTGGCGTGATGGCGGCGTTTGCCGCGGCGTGCCTGCTGGTCGCGCCGGCAAGCGGCCACGAGACGGACCAGTTCACCATGCCCCTGAATACGCCGATGGCGGACCTGGGGGACTGGCTGGACACGGTTCACTATCGCGCGGTCGATCGCGCCGTTCGCAAGCTGAACGAAGAGGTGGAGGCGGCGCTGAAGATCGAAGACCCCGCGCACCGCGAGGCGGTGCTGGCGTGGGTGCGCCGGCCGGAGAACGCGGTCGCGAAGGTTCATCAGAGCTTCAGCGATGCGTTCACGGAAATCATGGATGTGGAGTTCGCCTTGCGCGGCGAGTGGGCCAAGCGCGCCTATCCCGACATGCTCACCGTGCACCAGCCGGACAGATGGATCTACAGCCGCACGCACTTCTGGATCGACCCGCGCCAGATCGTGCTGTCGTTCCGCTCTTCAACGATCAAGGCCTACGGCGTCTACTTCGGCACGGACAAGCTCAGCCACTTCCACCACATGGGGACGATCTATTACGACGAATACCGGAAGCGGCGCGAAGCGGGGATGAGCGACGATGAGGCGACGGCCTACGTCGTGCGCGCCTACGCCAACGGCAACGTTATCGGGGAGAACGCGCTGCTGGGGTTCATCGCCACGGGGGTGTACAGCAACGCGGACCTCGCGGCGAACTTCGCCGGGCTGAAGTTCAACATCAACGTGACCGAGCCCGTCTTCATCAAGGGCCGGCTGCGCGAGCCGATGATCGTGCGCAAGGGCGAGTTCTTCCGCGTGAACAAGCACGTGCGGCCCGAGAGCGGCTGGTTCGGAGCGTTCATCAGCGACCACTGGAACGAGGCCCTGAACCCCTCGTGGTACAACTGGGAGATCCGCTCGAGCGTGCGCTCGGCGCTGGCCTCGCGCTCGAAAGTCATCGAGGAGTTCTACACGAAGGTGGACGGCAGGCCCGCCGACCCACGGTATTACACCGACCTTGCCGTGGAGCTGTCGCTGATGGACGGGCAGGACTACGGCCACTGCCGCAAGTGGGACAAGCTGATGACCATCGCACACGTCTGCTGGCCCGACCAGGCGGTGACGCCGGGGGTGAGCGACGTGGGCGAAACGAAACAGAACGGCGCAGCTCTGCAGGGCTCGTAAGACCCGAGCCTACTCCGTCGGCAGCGGGCAGCTCCCGCCGTGCTTGGCGTGGTAGTCCTGGTGGTACTCCTCCGCCGGGTAGAAGGGAACCTTGTCCCCCGCCAGGACAAGCTCGGTGACGATCCGCCGCTTCGCGAACCGCGGCGCCTGCTGCTGCTCCTCAATGAACCTCTTCGCGGCTTCGAACTGCTTCTCGTCCGCGGCGAAGATCGCGCTGCGGTAGTTCGGCCCGATGTCCGGCCCCTGCCGGTTGAGCTGCGTGGGGTCGTGGAACTTGAAGAACCACGCGAGCAGCTCGCCGTAGCTCACCCGCGCGGGGTCGTAGACGACCTTCACCGTCTCCGCGTGGCCGGTGTCCTCGTAGCAGACTTCCCGGTAGGTGGGATTGGGTTTGTGGCCGCCCATGTAGCCGCTCTCGGCGTCGATGACGCCGGGCACCTGCTGGAAGCGGTCTTCAACGCCCCAGAAGCAGCCGCCCGCGAAGTAGGCGGTCTCGGTTTTGACGGGCCGGCTCGCGGGAGGCAGGTCCAGCTTGCCCTCCTTCTTCTCGATGAAGTCCAGCGAGACGGAGTTCAGGCAGTAACGGAGCCCCGTGGGGCGCGGGCCGTCGTTGAAGACGTGGCCGAGGTGCGCGCCGCAGCGGCGGCAGAGGATTTCGTCGCGGATCATGCCGTGGGAGCGGTCTTCCTGAACGGCGACGTGGTCCTTGTCGAAGGGCTGGAAGAAGCTGGGCCAGCCGGTGCCGGAGTCGAACTTGGCGTCGGAGGAGAACAGGGGCAGGCCGCAGAGCTTACAGACGTAAACGCCCTCCTTCTTGTTGTCCAGCAGGTTGCCGCAGAAGGGGGGCTCGGTGCCCTTGGCGAGAATGACGCGGACCTCTTCCTCGCCGAGCTTCGCGGCAAGCTCGTCGATGCGGGCCTGCGGCAGCGGGCGGATGTCGTAGCCGGACTTGGAATACTCGGGTGACTTGGCTGGCGCGTGAGTCTGCATGGCTGGCTTCCCAAGCTTGCTGGGCTGAATTGTGTCGGGTTGGCCCTTCCCCGGCTGGGCGAAGAGGGTGGCTGCCGTGAGCAGGGCTCCGAGCAGGAGGCCCACCAGGAGAGCGAGGGTAAAGGGCTTCATTGCGGGTGCTCCCAGGGCTGGTTCGATGGAGCGGACGGGGCCGATGCGGCCTGCACGGCAGTTTACGAATGAAGGCTTACTCAGGTTTGGCGTCCGTCAGACCTCGACGACGGCGTAGGGGCGCTGGTGGAGCTTCAACATCAGTTCCATCGCGACGTTATAGACGGGGACGCCCTTGGGGGTGCGGCCGGTGGGCGAGCCGCGGTGGGCGTGGCCGTGGAACGCCGCGACGACGTTGAAGCGGTCGATGGTCTCCGCGAGGCGCGAGCATCCGAGGAAGGGGAAGATTTCCGCCGGCTCGCCCACGGCTGTCTGGAGCACGGGGGAGTAGTGCAGCGCGACGACGATGCGCGGTGCGTCGATGCGCTGCATGGCGTGCTCCAGCGCCAGCGATTCCTTCACCGCCTCGCCCACGAAGTGCTTGGTGGCCTCTTCGCCGAAGGAGGAGAGCATGTGCGCGGAGAAGCCCCCGCCGAAGCCCTTCACGCCCGCGAAGCCCACGTCCTCCAGTTGAAACGTCTCGTCTTCGTCCAGAAACACCACGTGCGACTTGCGCAGGATCGCGCGAAGGTCCTCCGTGCGCCCGGAGTGGTAATCGTGGTTGCCCAGCACCGCGAGCACGGGGATGCGCAGGGTGGCCAGGTCTGTGGCAAGGTGCTGCGCCTCTTCGGGCATCCCCAGGTTGGTCAAGTCGCCGCAGAGGAGGAGCACGTCGGCGTGCTGGGAGATATCGGTGAAGAGCGCACGCAGCTCCGCGTGGCGGTCCTTGTGGACGTGCAGGTCGGCCATCGCGGCGATGCGGATGCGGCTGGGCTGATCGGGCAGCTCGTTCACTTGCGGTGGTCTCCGATGAGGTCCGCGTAGCCCCAGCGGGCGACGTCGGTCTGGTAGTCCTCGCGGGAGAAGATCCTGCCGCGGCAGGCGCGCTTCGTCGCGTCGGGAAGCCGCCGCTGGGCGTCAAGCCGCGCCAGCAGCTCGTCCAGGAGCCAGTTGGGCACGACGTGCCGCATGCTGGGATAGATGAACCGGAAGAGCAGAAGGTGTACGAGCAGCACTTCCCAATACTGGTTCATGTGGCTGAGCAGCCGCCGCCAGTTGATGTGGTAGTGCTGCTTCATGATGACGTGGGCGACGTCGTTCCCGTCATAGCGGGTGCGGTCCATGATGAGCGCCTTGCTCCAGATCAGCTCTGTGGGCGGAAGCAGGCGGACCTTCACGCCCAGCACGGTGCCCCAGCAGACCTGGCTGAACCAGTGGTCGTTCACCGGCGCGACGGCGTTCGCGGAGGAGAAGATGACGTCGCAGAAGTAGCGCCCGCTGCGGATCTTCGCGATCCACCGCTCATCCTCCACAGCGACCGCGTAGCCCGCCTCGCGGCAGAAGTTCAGCAGCCTGGGAAAGTCGCCCGCGCGGCAGAAGATGTCGATGTCCTTCGTCGCGCGGTCGATCTGGGTGTAGGCGATCACCGCCCATCCCCCGCCCACCAGGAAGGGCACGTGGGACTGCGACAGAACCGCCAGCACGTCGGTGTAAAAGCCGTGGGCTGTCTCGTGGGCGATGGGCTGGCGTCGCCTGCCGGGCATCTCAGCACTCCCCCCGCGGCAACAGGCGCAGGTTGCTGGATCGTGGCGAGGCGGGATGAGAGGGCCGTTCACCGGGCGTGGAAGGGCGTTGAACGGCGGGGGTAAGCTCCGGGGTTTGTTGGCGATTGCTCACCGGAGAGAAAGGGGTGTTGGATCATTTCGATTGCTACGAGCTGTGCGTGCAGTCGCCACGTCACGTCGTGTCGCTTCTGCGCGCCGTGCACGGGGGCGAGCCGCTCCTGCTGCGGGAGGACTTCTGCGGCACGGCGGCGGTCGCCCGCCGGTGGGCGATGGAAGGAAGGTCGCGCGGTGACGCCGCGCGTGCTTTCTGCACGGACCTCGACGCGGAAACACTCGCGCGGGCGAAGGCGCGTGCCGTGGCGGAGGACGTGGCGGACCGGCTGGAGCTGGTGCAGGCCGACGCGCTGAGGTGTGAGGACACAACCCCGGCGGATGTGGTGTTCGTCGGGAACTTCTCGATCGGCTACTGCCACACGCGCGAGGCGCTGGTGCGATACCTGCGGCGTTCGCGCGAGCGGCTGAAACGAGGCAACGGCGGCTTCGGCGGGGGGATCTTCGCCTGCGACACCTACGGCGGGGCCGGGCAGTGGCGCAAGGGGAGCCTCGAGCGCACCCACACCGGCCGCGGCGCGGAGATCGTCAAGTACCTCTGGCAGCAGGAGGAGGCGGACCCGACCACAGGGATGGTGACCAACTCCATTTCGTTCCGCGTGCTGGAGAACGGTGATCTTGCGGCGGACCTGCCGCGCGCGTTCGTGTACCGCTGGCGGCTGTGGTCGATCCCCGAGCTTCGCGAGGCAATGGAGGAAGCGGGATTCACCTCCACGGCGGTGTACAGCGACTTGAACCTTGCGCCCGGAGAGCCGGCGCGTCCGGCGGATCCGTCGGAGCTGGGCGAAGACTGGATCGTGCTGGTCGCCGCGCGCGAGGGTTAGCAGGGGTGCCCCGCGAGCACACGGAAGAACGCCTCGATGTCCGCGTCGGTGCCCGGATCTCCGTCGCCGTCATAGTCGGGCGAGCAGACGGGGCAGCAGTCGCCTGCGAGGCAGGCGAAGAAGGCTTCGATATCGGCGTCGGTTCCGGGGTCGCCGTCGAGGTCGTAGTCGGGCCTGCACGGGGCGGGCAGCGCGGCGATGATCTCCTCCCACATCGCCTGCGCGACGCGGTCGGACCCGGCGCGGGAGAGGTGAACATCGCCCGCGCCCGGCGTGAGGCGCGCCCCGACGGGGATGGGCGATGAGAACGACGTGCCCAGGAGCTGCGTCGCGGTGTACGAGTTGAACGTGCCGAGCTGCCCGGTCACTCCGTCGGTCGCGTAGAAGTAATCGTTCGCCCGGATGAACAACGCCGTCGAAGCGACGTTGATGGGCGAGCCCGGCAGGGCGGTCTGCGTGACGGTCGTCTCCGCCTGGCGGAAGTACCACGCGGCGTTGAAGTCCTGCCCCTTGGTGCCGAGGATGAGGTTGAGGTTGATGAAGGCCCGGCGCGGGGCTTCCTGGCTGATCTCGTACATGCGGCGGGCACGGTCGCGCCCGTAGTTATCCGGCGGCAGGTCCAGCGAATACATGCCCACCAGCAGGAAGTAGGGCTCGGGAGCGCCGATGGCGTCGAGCGCGGCGTCGTAACGCGCGATGATCTGCCGGACGCGGTCGCTGAAGAGTTCGGTGGCGCCCTGAGCGTCGGACTCCCCGGGGCCGACGTTGGAGCCGATGGTGATCATCACCACGGGCGTGACGCCGGGATCGGCGAAGCCCATGACGCGCAGGTTCTCCTGGATGCCCAGGTCGGAATAGCCGCGGTAATCACCCGTGGTGGTCACGTGGTCCAGCGCGTTCCAGCCTCCCTGAGCGATGGCATGAACCTGCAGGCCCGGCGTGGAAGGGTCATAGAAAAGAACGCCGTTGGTGATGTACTCGGCCTGATTCCCGGCCGTGCGCGGCAGCACGTCGATCCGCAGGTCGTGGGCCTCGCGGTCGAAGGCCGGAGGCAGCGCGGGGCCGACGGGGAAGTCCACGCCCACCCAGCCCGTGCGGCTGTTATCGACCGGCGCGGAGGTGAGATCGCCCAGGTGGACCGCAGCCCCGGTCTCGTTGTACATGCTGATGACCAGATCCTGGATGCCCACCATGGCGGGGCTGGTGTAGACGATGTTGCGGACGTGGAGGTTGGGCCGACGGAGCAGCTCGCGCGAGACGGGGCTGGCCCCCTGCCACTCGGAGTTGTAGAGGCGGAAGCTGGCGCGGGGGTTCCACCATTGCTCGCCGCCGCCGTTGAACTGGACGCGCAAGCCGACCTCGGTTCCGAAGCCCTGGATGTTGCCGGGCCAGGGGGTTTCGGGGGTCATAGGCGTGGGCGACTCGGTGGCGTCGGGGAAGTCGTAGCAGGAGGCGCCCACGCCGCGGGTGGTCTGGTACCCGCCGGGGACGACGGAGGCGGTGGGGGCGTAGAGGCCGCGCCAGGCATCAGGCCGCCACTGTCGGGCGATGCCGACGCCGAGGGGAGAGTGGGCAAAGCCCTGGGGATCGCCCATGCTGTTGACGGAGATGCTGTCCCCGACGATCACGATGCGCGTGTCGCCGTGGACAATGGCGTGGGCGAGCTCGGGCGGAATAACCGCGCGCGGCACGGGCTGACCCACAGCGAGCGGCGCGGCGAGCGCAAGGGCCAAAAAAACGGACGGACGGACAGCCATCGCAACTTCCACGGGCGAAGCTAACCCACATCAGGCCCAAAGGCCACCCAGTTGGCGGGTTTGAGGCCCAAAAGAGGCTTTGTGCGGGGCAAAGGGTCGCCCGGGAAGGGGCTGATCCTGAGGGCCGAAGCCGCGGGCTTCAGGCGCCGGCCTTCCACCCGAAGGTGTGGTACTCGTGGCTGAAGGTGCCGTCGTCGAAGAGGTCGAAGGTGCCGTAGCCCTCGTCGCACTGGGCGTGGCGGCCCCTCCACCAGCGTCCGCAGACGGCGCCATCGCAGACGTAGGTGACGCCGCAGTACTCGACGCGGTCGCGCTCGTGGATGTGCCCGCTGACGCAGAGCTTCACGCCGGGGTGCTTGAGGAAGAGGGCGTGCAGGCGGCGGGCGTCGCTGTGCATCAGGCCGCCGGAGACGCGCCAGTTGTCCGGGTCGTTCTTGGTCTTCGCGCCCGAGAAGACGCACACGGCGAAGATGGGCACGTGCGAGAAAATGGCGACGGGTGTCGCGGCGGGGAGGGACTTCAGGTCTGCCTCCAGCCACGCGAACTGCTCATCGTCGAGGCGGGCGATGTAGCCGTCCCCCTTGGGCTGGATGGAGTCGAGCAGGATGAAGTGCCAGCCGTTGCGGTCGAAGGAGGTGTAGGGCTTGTCGCGACCGAACTGCTCGCACGCCCACGCCTTGCCGTACCCAGGTTCATTGCCGGTGCACTTGCTCTTCTTCTTGTTCCAGCCCCATATGTCATGGTTGCCCAGCACGTGGGCGGCGGGGATGCCGTTGTCGTTCTTGAGGCAGGCGTTCCAGAGGTCCCAGAGCACCTTGCTGCGTTCGCGCCCCTGCTCGAAGGTGTCCATGACCTGGTCGCCGCCTGTGATGATCAGGTCCGGGCGATCGGCGAGACTGTTGACGTGCCGGAGGCACGCCGCGAAGCCCTCCCCGCCGCGGCGTTCGGGCTGAACGTGGATGTCGGTGAGGTGGGCGATGCGCAGGACGCGCTTGCGTGGCGCGGGCGGGCGAGTGGGAACGTGCGCCAAGACTGGGAACGCCGGCAGGCAGAGGCCCGCGGCGGCGAAGCCCGCGAGCTTGATGACCTCACGGCGGCTTGGTCGCTTCGGCATGGTGCCCTCCTGGCGCGGCAGTCTAACGAACAGGCCGGGATGCGCCTGCGCGTCAACCCGCGCACGCGAGACAGCCCCGCCGCGCATTTCAGGGGCAGTTCACCTGGGGCATAAGTGAAAGCGTCAGGGTGGGGAACGCTTACACCGGGTTCGGGGTGCGCGAACGTCTTTCCAAGAAAGGAACCACGACCATGCCACGCGGCGACAAGTCCAGTTACTCGAGCAAGCAGCGCAGACAGGCCGAGCACATCGAGGAGGGTTACGAGGACCGGGGCGTGGGCGAGGACGAGGCCGAACGCCGCGCGTGGGCGACCGTGAACAAGATCTACGGCGGCGGGAACCGCGGCGGCTCGGGCATGGGCGATTCCGCGAGCAGATCGCGGCGTTCGTCGAAGGGCGGCTCTTCTTCGCGAGGCTCATCCTCGCGCGGCTCATCTTCGCGCAGTTCATCTTCGCGCAGTTCATCGCGCAAGAAGCCGTCGTCGCGGCGTGGAGCTGCTTCCAGCCGCGGACGGTCGAGCGGATCTCGCTCCACTTCGCGGACAGGCACGCGCTCCGGCGGTTCGACGCGCGGGCGAAGCTCTCGAAGCACCTCGTCACGCGGACGCGGCTCGCGCAGCACCTCGCGGAGTTCTTCTTCTCGAGGCAGGTCGTCGGGACGCTCCACGAGAAAAACCGGCTCACGATCCGGCGGCCGGTCCAGAAGCAGCTCGCGCCGGTGATCTTCGATCAGGCGCTCGATGCCGGGGGCTGATCGCCCCGCGGCGGCGGCGTGCCGGGAGGAAGCTCGACCTCCTCGATGATGGTGCGGCGCAGAACAACCTTCCCCTGCGGGGTCTGACGCTCTTCTTCCTCGATGGTCTGACGGGTGACGACCTTCGGCGCGGCGGGCTTGGGCGCTGCAGGGTCGGTGCGCAGGCCCTTGGCGATGTGGCCGAAGAACTCGCCCAGGTTTCGCATCAGAGGCTTGGACACGGCGTGAGGATAGGAGGCGATCAGGTTCAGTCGCGGCTTGCTTGGCAGCGTCACCGCACTGGGGTGAGCGGCACGGGCACGCGCTCGACGATGGAGAGGCCGAAGGCCTCGAGCCCCGGCAGCTCGGTGTTGCTGTTGGTGAGCAGCCGGAGCTTGGAAAGCCCCAGGTTGCGGAGGATCTGGCAGCCGACGCCGAACTCCCGGAGCAGGTGGGGGTGGGCCTCCAGGTCCGGGGCGTCGGGGTTCCGGGGGCGGCCCAGGGACTGGAGCATCGCCTCGAGCGAGGCGGATTCGTCGGCGGGGTTGTTGGTGCGGAGATAGACGATCGCGCCGCGCCCCTCTTCCTGAATGGCCCGCATGGCGGCGCGGAGCGTGTCCCCCGAGGGGCCCTCCGCGCCCGCTTCTATGGAGCCGAAGACATCCCCCAGCAGGTGGCGGCGGTGCATCCGCACGAGGGTGGGGCGGTCGGTCGGGGCGGCCTCCGCGGCTCCCGGCCCCGACGGGCGGCCCACGCCGCCTGCGGTGAGCACGAGGTGCGGCAGCGGGTCCACCACGCTCTGGAAGAGCAGGGTGTTGAAGGTGCCGTAGGCGGTGTGGAGCGGGCGGCCCTCGTAAGGCGGCAGCCGGCGGACCAGCGACTCCCGCCGCAGGCGGTGCTCGATGATCTGCGCCACGGAGCACATCTTGAGGTTGTGCTTGGCGCAGAACTCGACGAGGTCCGGCACGCGGGCCATCTCCCCGTCGGGCTTCATGATCTCGATGATCACCGCGGCGGGGTACAGCCCCGCGAGGCGGCAGAGGTCCAGCGAGCCCTCCGTCTGCCCCGTGCGGACGAGCACGCCTCCGTCGCGCGAGCGCAGCGGGTTGATGTGCCCCGGGCGCACGAAGTCATCTGGGGTGGAGCGCGGGTCGATCGCCATGAGGATGCACTTGGCGCGCTCCTTGGCGGAAACGCCGGTGGTGCCGCCGTGCTTGGGGTGCAGGTCGATGGATACGGTGAAAGGCGTGCCCCGGACGGTGGTGTTGACGGGGGACTGCGGGTGCAGGTTGAGGCGGTCGCAGTCGGCCTCGGTGAGCGAGAGGCACATGTACCCAAGCGCGTTCTGAAGCATGAAGGTGATGCGCTCGGGCGTGATGAACTGCGCGGGGCAGACGAGGTCTCCCTCGTTCTCGCGGTTTTCGTCGTCGGTGAGGACGATCATGCGGCCCTGGCGGAGCTCTTCGAGAACTTCGGGGAGGGGGGAGAACATGGCGGGGAAGGGTAGGGAGGAGGCGAACGCTTCCGGCGTCTCGGCTTGGATGGCTTGCCAGAGGGATTTTTCAGGGCGCCAGCAACGCAAGAAACGCCCGCTCCCCTGCTTGTTCGCTGTGGCACATTGTGTCAACGCTCTCGGCGCTGGGCCGGGGGCATCGTCCGGGCCTGTTTCAAGGACCGCGTTCGCCGTCCTCCATACCGTTGCTTATGCGGCGATGTGTCTCTCTGACCCTCCTGCTCGTCCTCCCCGGCTGCGCCTTTCACACCGGGCGGTCCGATCCGGCGCTGCCCGTCGATGCGGGCGTCATCGCGGCGTACCCCTTCTCGCCCACCGCCCTGCGCATCCATCCCCTGACGCACGTCGAGTCGGGCTGGGAGCGTGCCGGCGCGGCCCCGGATCAATCGCAGCTCATCCTGCACTTCGAGCTGCTGGACCGCTACGGGGATTCGGTCAAGGGCCTGGGCCCGGTGATGGTGGAGCTCTACCGCCCCGGCGGCGCGGGCCCGAACACTGAGACGCAGGACCTCACCTGGGAAGTGGGCGGCATGGAGCACCCCGAGAGCAACACCCGCCGCTTCGACGCCGCGACGAGAACCTATCGCATCCCGCTGGTGGCCCCGGCGTGGGTCGCGGACGCGGTCCGCAACGGCGGCTGGGTGAAGGTGCGCGTCACGATGCGCACGCCCTCGGAAGACGGCGAGCGCGTGCTCGAGGATGAGTACGTGATCCAGGGATAAACAAGCCTGTGTCGGGCAAGCGCCCGACGCGCGGGCTCACGCCGGCTGCTAATACGTTGATGAATCACCATTCACGCGGCAGGTCATGATCGCGGGCAGGGGTATGGTCCATGCGAAAGGACGCATCATGGCCATGCTGCTCGCGGGCGAGAACGGGACCGAGTTTGAACTGGGGCTGATCGCCGACCGTCTCGACGACATCCAGGACTCCTACGGAGACGACACCGCGGTCACCATCGCCTTCAGGGTCGCGACGCCGCAGGAAGAGTGGGAGGAAACCGCTCCCTGCCTGAACCTCTTCGAGATCACCGCGCTGGCCGAATGGCTGGAGGGGCTCGTGGGTCTGCGGCCCGTCATCGGGGAACTGGAGATGCTCGCGCCGGAGCTGAAGTTCTCGGTGGTGGGCGACAAGGGCGACCGCGTGACCATCCGCATCGACTTCCACCTGGAAAACAGGCCGGAGGAGATGAACGTGGACTCGCCCACGGACCAGCACCACGTGGACATCAAGCTCGAGCGCTCGCAGGTGCGGGCGGCGCTCGCCCAGCTCCGCCAGGACCTGGAGGAACCGGGGCTCGATCTCAAGGATGACCTGAATGGGGCAGAGGATCAGGGGCTCATCAGCCGCCCTGATGAAGACCTGAACATGATCGATGAGGTGACCCCCTACCCCGAGGGCATGGGCGACGGCGAGGACAACGCGGGGGAGCGGTAGCGTCCGATAAGTCGCGGCCGAAGGGCAATCGCGGCACTATTCCGGCTCCGACCGGGCGAACGCCGATCTGTGAAATCACTTACAGGACGTAAGGCCAGGATGGCCCTGCGGGATGAAACGGCTGCTTGTGCCCAGGGAAGGGACCATGAAACTCACTCACCCAAGCTCCGCTGAGATCTATCCGATGCTCCCTAGCCGGCGCGTTCGCGCCATGGGAGCAGATGACATGCCGAACCTTCGACTGCGCGGTTTCGAGCCCGAGGATTCCGACGCGATTCCCTTCCCTCGCACGGTCAGCCGGATCGGGCGCTGGCAGCCCAGGCTCGACGGCGAAACGCACGACGCCGAGCGAGCCCTGGATGAAGTTCAGCGGCACCTCGACCGGCTCACGATCCTGCTGAACACCAACGACGACGACGACCGCCCGCGGGCCGCGTGAGCATCAACGAGCACTCCAGACGAGAAAGAGCCCCATTGAGGGCTCTTTCGCATTTCAGGGGGCGGGGGTCGGAGCGGCGCGCCGGGGGCGGAAGCGCTGAACGAGCAGGGAAAGCTCGATGACCACCCACGCCGCGAGGGCGGGGACGAGCCACCACGCGCCGGGGTCGATGCGGTCGAGCAGGCGCGAGAGCGTCTTTTCCGCGTTGCCCTTCCACAAGGCCTTGGCGACGCCGAGGAGCGGGTGCGGGCGCATGAGGGCCTTCATGGAGGGGTTGCGGAGCATCGCCGCGCCGGGCCGGCCCTTGCGCGCCGCCTTGATCAGCAGCGTGTGCTCGCCCCGTTTCACAAGGTCCGCCCCGTGCGCGCCGGTGATGTGCAGGGCGAACGCCCCCCGGCGGCCGGTGTTCTCCAGGTAGCGGGCAATAGCCGCGGCGTCGCGCGGATCTTCGCAGTGCCGCAGCAGGCGCATCGCCCCGCCGGGTGAGGCGTGGGATGAGATCGCGCGCAGGTCGTCGAACAGCGGCATGATCTCCGCCGTCCTTTTGCGCTTGATGGCGTTCTTGAGAAACTCGGCCATTCGAGGCGTGAGTGTTCCCGCCCTTGCCGCGGCTTTGAGCAGCGAGGGCACCCAGTCCACCTCCGGCGCCAAAGTTGTGACCACACCCAGCACCGAGAGCGTGAGGATGACGCCGTCACCGTCGCCGTCGATCACCTGCTTGCCCCCCTCGATCACCAGGTCGCGCAGGTCGCCGACGATGAAGAAGTCCGTGGCGACCGCCCCGATGAGCCCTTCGAGGGAGTCCGCATCGCCCGTCAGCGCTCCCTTTCCAGCGGCGAGCAGCGCCTGCAGGACGCTGTTCTGCCGCGCCACGGTCAGGTCGCGCTCCTGCACAATCGCAGCGCGTGCCTCGGGGCTGAGGTCTGCGTCCTCGAGTCCCGCATCCGCGATCACCAGCGCCTCGCCCAGCCGCCCCTGCTCGCGCAGAGCCCGCACTTCCGCGGCATAGTCAAAGTCCGGGAGCGAGGCGAGCTGAAGGCGGGCGATGCGCGCGCCGGTGTCCGTCGCAAAGACGTACAGAATCGCCGCGGCGATCAGCAGCCGGAGCACGTTCCACCTGGCGCGCCACAACGTGCGGATCACTCGGCGTCCTCGAACTCAACGGTCACGTCGGCTTCGTCGCCGACCAGGGTGCGGACGAGACGCTCGACCTGCTGGCGGGTCACTTGCTCGACGCGGGCGGCGTCCTCGGGGAGGAGCACCAACTCCCGCGCTTCGTCGGTCAGGTCCTTGCGGGCCTGGCTGAGGTAATACTCGCCCGCGCGGCTGCGCAGACGCAGCCACCCCAACTGCACCAGCGGCGCTGTGGACTCGTGAAAAACCTCCGTAGCAATCCGCGTTGGGCGCGGAATACGGACCTGGTACGCGGGCCGGCCCCCCAGCAGGCTCTTGAACGTGACGGAATCGACGCTGAGACGCGAGAGGTCCACGCCGTAGGAGAGGCGGACGGGGGCCTCGATGGCGACGGCCACGTCGCCCCGCCAACTCTCGTCGGTGCGCTCCACCTTGACGGTGGTGTCGATCTCGACGGTGACGAGCTTCATTGCACGGACCGCCTGGGCGACGTCGGCGACCGGCCGGGGCGGGCGGCTGGCGTCGAGCATCGCCTGAGCCCGAGCCGCGGAGACAAGGGAGGACTGCAAGTCGTGGAGGTATGCGGCCAGACCCACAGCCACCGCCGCGCCGACGATGAGGGTGAACAGGCGGGCTTTCCAGCGTGCGCGCACCGGGGGCGGGGCGGTCATACCGGGAGGTATCGGCGGGGCGGCGGTAAGGCGGTGAGAAGACGCTAGAGTGGGGCCCGATGCGCGCCGTGTTTCTGGACCGCGACGACACGCTGATCGAGTGCAACGGGCTGCCGCCACCGCCTCCCCCCGCGGCCCCCGGGGATCTCACAGACCCCGCGCTCGTGCGGCTCCTGCCCGGCGTCCTTGAAGCATGCGCGGCGATGAAGAACGCCGGGTACGCGCTGGTCGTGGTGAGCAACCAGGGGGTGGTGGCGCGGGGCGGGGCGACGGTGCAGCGTGTGGAGGAAGTGAACCGGCGCGTCGGCGAGCTGCTGAGCGTTCACGGGCAGCCGCTGATCGACCGCTTCTATTTTTGCCCCTACCACCCCAGAGGCACGGTGCCGGAGTTTGCGCACGAACACCCCTGGCGCAAGCCCGCCCCCGGCATGGTTCTTGCAGCCGCGGCGGACCTGGGGCTGGACCTGCGGCAGAGCTGGCTGATCGGGGACGCGGAGCGGGACATTCAGGCGGGGATCGCGGCGGGGCTGGACCCGGCGCGGTGCCTGCGGATCGGGCCCGGCCTGCCGCTGCCGGACCTTGCCGCGGCGGCGCGTGTGGTGCTTGGATGAGCGAGACGACGACCATCACGCTGCACGCGGCGAGCGAAGGAGCGCTCAACGATGAGCGCGTGCGCGCCACCGTGGAAGCCGCGGCGAGGGCGCTGGCGGAGCGGTACGGGATCGAAGTCGTCCGCGTGGAGTCGGACGGCTCGGCTCTGGCGGTGACGCTGGAGACGGACGAAGTAACGGCGGTGGGCTACGCGGCGGAGCTGCGGCGGAGCACCGGCGGTTGGTACGAGGGTCGATACGGGGCCGGGCCGCTCTGGCGGACCCCCTCCGGAGGAGGGGAATGAGCGGGGTTCCGCTGCGGCTGCTGGTGGTGGTGCCGAGCTGGGTCGGCGACGCGGTGATGGCGACGCCCACGCTGCGTGCCCTGCGCGCACGGTTCAAGGGGACGTTCATCGGCGGGCTGGTGCGGCCGGGGATCGACCAGCTTCTGGCGGGGACAGACTTCTTCGACGAGCTGCACGTCGATCGCGCCAGCGGGGTGATGGGGCCGAAGCTGGTGGCGGCGAAGGTCCGTCCGCGCCGGTACGAGGCGGCGATCCTGCTGACCAACTCCTTCTCCACGGCTCTGGTGACGCGCCTGGCGGGGATTCCGCGCCGGATCGGGTACGACCGCGACGCCCGGGGCCTGCTGCTCACGGATCGGATGCCCGCTCCGAAGCGGCCGGGGGGCGGATGGGCGGTGGTGCCCGCGGTGGAGTACTACTGGACGCTGGCCCAGCGCTTTCTGTTGCACCAGCCGGACTCTCGCCCAGGGCCGATGGAGCTTGCCACCACGACGGAGGAAGAACGGGGGGCCGAAGAACTGCTGGAGCGGGCCGGGGTCGCCCCAGGGGAGCGCCTGGCGGTGCTGAATCCGGGGGGGAACAACCCCGCGAAGCGTTGGCCGGCGGACCGTTACGCGGCGGTGGGACGGCTGCTGCGGGAGCGGTGGGGGATGCGGGTGCTGGTCAACGGCTCACCCGCGGAGGTGGAGCTGGCGGCGGAGATTGCCGCGGGATGTCCGGGGGCGGTGGAACTCCCGCGGCTGGGGATCAGCCTCGGGACGCTCAAGGCCTTGGTGAAGCGCAGCGGCCTGATGGTGACGAACGACACCGGGCCGCGGCACATCGCGGCGGCCTTTGGCGTGCCCCTCGTGTCGCTTTTCGGACCGACGGATTACCGCTGGACGGTGATCCCGGCGCGGGAGGAGGTCATCTCGGCGGACCCCACCCTGCCGGAGACGGAGCTGGCCGAGGACCACCCGGAACGGTGCCGGATCGACCGGATCGGGCTGGAGCGGGTGGTGGAAGGGATCGAAAGGGCGCTGGGGGGGAGGCTTGACCACTCGGAACGCTCCCCTACGATGCCATCTGCGGGCTAGCCACCCGCCCGAGCCGGGCCGAAAAGCCTGGGTCGGCGACAACCAGGTACCCACAGACGGGGGCGTAGCTCAATTGGTAGAGCGCTTCCATGGCATGGAAGAGGTCGTGAGTTCGAGTCTCATCGCCTCCACTTGAAGAGAAACGCCGTGAACCTGAGGGTTTGCGGCGTTTTTCGTTGGGCAAACAGAAATCCTCTGACCCAGTCTGACCTGCGCTCTGACCCACCCTATTGAGGATGTTCTAGTCGCAATCAGCGAACCGAGTGAGCAGTTCAACGTGGGCACGGCAGGAGTCTCGAACCGCTGATACAGCCGCATGCGGGTCTTGGGCGAAGACGATCCCGAAACTGTCCGCACCTACTGCTGGGTTCTCAGAGTCGAAACTCCACTCCTCACGGGTGCTTCCAGGTGCTTGGTCGGCAAGGTCGCACCAGTACGTGCGGACAGGGCCGTACCAGTCAGAGTGATCCGGGCCTTGCGGAGCGAACCCGTATCGAACGGACTCGTTGATGAGTGCGTCGAGCGGAGCGGGCCACCGAGCCTCCTTCACCGCCTGTTTGCCTCGCCGCTTGATGGCGGACCAGATGGCCTTGATGAGGTCTCCTTGTAGCGATTCCGTCCCCTCGGCGAGGACACCGTTCCAGTCGCCGTTGCAGCCTGACCAGAACAGGATTTGATGCTCA